>Ga0182027_10000098_pt1 | contig 133791 bp, 128 predicted proteins | sample 712E1DmetaG_FD_121300 | JGI IMG/M metagenome (GOLD analysis project Ga0182027, IMG submission 121300) | Permafrost microbial communities from Stordalen Mire, Sweden - 712E1D metaG (Illumina Assembly) | ecosystem: Environmental > Terrestrial > Soil > Wetlands > Permafrost | place: Sweden...
TGACGGTCGCCGACATCGAGACGATGGACGCCGCCCACGCCCTCGAGATCTACAACGGGGCATCCGCGCTGGCCTACGAGATGGGGGACAGCGGGCACATCCTCGACGTGGTGATCTCCCGGGGCCGGCGCATCGACGCCTGCGCTACCGACGACGCACACTTCGGCCACCCGGAGTTTCCGCAGTATCCGGATCACGGGCTCGGCTGGGTCGAAGTGCGGGCCGAGGAGAACGACCCCGACGCGCTCGTGGCGGCGCTCCGGGCGGGCCATTTCTATACCAGCGAGGGACCGAAGCTTCTCGACGTTTCGATCGACGGCGAAGAGGTCGTGGTCTCGAGCTCGCCGGTGATGAAGGTGATCGTCTCCGCCGGGGGCGAGAGGTATGAGTGCCGCTACGGCCTGAACCTGACGGAGACTCACGTGCCTCTCACGTTCTTCCGCAACCCGGCCTTCGAGGTGGATCCAACCCTGGGTACCTACTTCCGGATCACCGTCGTGGACGCGGACGGCAGGCGAGCCTGGACCAACCCGATCTGGCTGAGCTGAGGGTCCGAGGGCGGTTCGGCTGCGCGGATTCGAGGAACCATGAACCCCGACATTCCCATGGAGATCGTCGGCGCGCCGGCGGCGGGCTCGGCGCCTCGTCCACTCCGGCTGCCCCGGCCGGGCTGGCCGCCACGGCTGGGCCGGCCCGGGCGCCGTCGAAACGCTCCTCCGCCGGCCGTCCGGGCCGAGATGACCCTGAGCGGTCATCTCGCGGAGTTGCGCAACAGGCTCTTCGTCGCGGCCTTCTCGCTTGTCCCCGGCACGATCCTGGGCTTCGTCTTCGCCGACCAGATCGTACATATCCTCAAAGCGCCTCTGCCGACAAAGCAGCCCCTGGTTGCGCTCGGGCTGACGGAGCCGTTCATGATCCAGCTTCAGGTCGCGATGACGGCGGGAGTCATCCTGGCCATGCCCGTGATCCTGTACGAGTTCTGGGCCTTCGTGTCTCCGGGCCTGAAGTCCGAGCGAGCGGTCGGCGGCCCGGCCGTGGGTCCCGCTGACGTTGCTGTTCTTCGTCCTGGGTGTCGGCGTCGCCTACTTCATCCTGCCGTTCGCCGCGGGCTTCCTGTACGGCTTCCAGACCTCCGACATCACGCTGATGCTCACGGCGGAGGCCTACTTCGGCTTCGTGACGACGCTGTTCCTGGCATTCGGCCTGGTGATGGAATTCCTGATCTTCCTGGTCCTGCTCTCGAAGGTCGGCATCGTAACTTCGAAGCGCCTGCGGAGTTCGCGCCGCATGGCCGTCCTCTCCATCGTGATCTTCTCCGCGGTCGTGACTCCCGGCGCCGACCTGGTGAGCCCGACCGTGATGGCAGTCGTCATGTACGGGCTTTATGAGGCCTCCATCGTGCTCATCAGGCTGGGCGGTCGCTGACGTCGCCGCCTCCGGACAGGCCTCGTTTCAACTCGAGCTGTTAACCCCGAACGATCGGCTGCGTTAACCGCGGCGACCCACTCTGTCTCCGTGGGCCGCCGCGGCGGTCGGATGGTGGCTTCTACTGCCGTACCGCACCAGGCGCGAAGGGATCGATCGAATGAGAGCGCTCTGTCTCGGCGGCGCCGGTCGGATCTGCCGGGAGTCCGTGCTCGACCTGGTGCGGTTCTCCGACTTCGAGCGGATCACTGTCGCCGACGTGAACGAGTCGGAAGGGCGCTCGCTCCGCCGCAACATCATCGTGCACCACGAGACGGACGAGTTGGCGGCAGATATGCCGCAGATGTGAAGCAAGCCCGGGCGTCGACTTGAGATGGCGGCGCGGGGCCAACAAAGCAAGGAGAAATGATTGATGTTCGGACTCACGCCAGCCCATCTGGTGATTATCCTGGTCATCGCCCTCATAGTCATCGGACCGGGCAAGCTACCCGAAGTCGGTGCCGCGGTTGGCAAGAGCATCCGCGAGTTCCAGAAGGCGTCGGGCGGCGTCCAGGAGTCGGTGGCGAGCGCCCTGACTCAGCCTGCGCCGCAGGCTCCCGCCGGGCCGGCCCAGGCTCCGATGATCGGAGGGCAGCCCGCTCCTCAGCACGTCTACTACGCCCAACAAGCGTATCCGTCGGGCCAGCCGGCGCCCGTCTACCAGGCGATAGCCTCCACGACGGGCTTCCTGGCACCCGCCGCGTATGGCCTGGCGCAGTACGGATTCGAGACTGCGCCAGCCGCTCCGGGCCACACTGAACCGACGGAAGCAGTTCAAGTCCTTCCGCCCTCTCCGCAGCCGGATTGAGATGCGGGCGGGGAGAGTGGCCCACGGTCGGCAGCCACCAGGCCAATGGTCGTCGATCCGGACCCGGCAAGGCATTCCCGGTCTCGAACCGGGGAAAAGGGGTAGCGAGATGAACGTTGCGGTTGTCGAGCCCACCTCCACTCTCACGGCGGCTGCCGCCGGTCGCGAGGGCGAGTCTCAGAAGGCGAGCCACCAGTCCGAATGGATCGATCCGGAAGGCGACGACTGGTTCTCCTCCATCTACCGGGAGCTGACGCAGGAGCCCATGCCGGAAACGATCGACAGGTATGCGTCCGAGTCCGAGCACTGGTTCGGATAGCCACGCCAGGTCCGCAGCCGACCGGTTCACGCTCCGTTCGCCTCCGAGGTGGGGGAGCACGCGGGAGACTATGCCGCGGCTGAGGATGGGTCTTGCCGGGCTTGCCCGCGTACGTCGAGGTCGGGCCGATTGCCCCGGCGCCCCGGGGTCGATCGGCGCAGTGAGCGCGCTCAGGCGGGGGCGTTGGCGGTTCGATGCCCGAGGCCCGCCGGCTTCCGACCGCGGTCTGGCTGAAGATAGATTCGGAACCTGACAGTGTGCAGACCGAAGAGCAGGGCGACGGCGCCGCGGCGGGCCGCCTCCCAGGTGTCTGGGCACGAGGCGACTCGTTGGGCCGCTTCGTCGTCCCTGGCCAACCGGCGTCCCAGACCGGCGGCGGCGAGGGCCGCGACCATCTCGAGCCAGAGCAGGCGAGCCGGCCCACGCCGCAGGCGGCTCGGAGCACCGCCTGCGATCATGGCGGCGTCTCGGATCGCCAGTCCGATGCACACGCTCTCAGTGACGACGGCGCCACGCCGTCCAAACCTCCGGATTGCGAGCTGGGTCAGCGGGAAGCCGGCTGCGCTCAGCCCCAGCACGACCTTTCCGAGTCGGGGACCCATCCGAAGACCTCCAGCAGCCTGACCTGTCCTCTGCCGCTTTCTCTGGCCGCCCGCATCATAGGTCCACGGCGTTGGTCGTTTGTCGCCACCGCGGCCCCGGCGTCGGCCTGCCGTTTCTGGTCCTTGGCCCTCTCCATGGCCTGTCAGGGTCGATCGCCGAGGGCTAGGCAGATCTCGATCTCGTCGAGCACCGGCGGCAACTCGGCTATGGAACGGATCAGGTAATGGGCCCCGGTCGCTCGCAGGCTCTCGACGGCAAAGCCGACGAGCCGCGCCTTCTCTTCGGCTGGGAGCGCCGCCATCTCCTGTCGATCCAGGCCGACGTAGTTGCCCGTGTGCGTGACGCCGACCGTCCACGTCCCGGCGTTGAGGCCCTCCTCGATGTCCGCCGCAGTGTCGCCGACCTTGACGATGGCACTCGGCGGGAAGACGCGCATCTGCTCCATCGCCCGCATCAGCATCCACGGTTCCGGCCGCCCGGCGGGGACTTCGTCGGCGCACACCATCACGTCCGGCTCGTAGCCCTGCTCGATCGCGCTCCGAGCTGCGATCTCTCCGACCGATCGCGGGTAGCCGGTCGTGGATCCGACCTTGTAGCCGCGGGCTCGGACTTCGGCGACTGCCTCGACGGTACCGGGGATGAGCGCGCAGAACCTGGGCAGGACGGACTCCTGGATCGGCACGAGCTCGAGATACATCGCCTGGACGTCCTTCTCGGTGCATTCCGATCCATGGACGCGTCGCCAGCGGTCGGCCACCTCGGGCATGGCCGCGATGGCCCGGATGTGATCGAGCTTGTAGATCCCCATCGGGCCTCGCGCCTGGGCAGTCGTGATCGGCACGCCGAAACGGGCGAAGACTTCGATGAAGGCCCCGACGGGAGCCTGCGAGCCGAAGTCCTGCGTGGTGCCGGCCCAGTCGAGAACCACCGCGCGAAGCCTCCGCAACGACATGGGTGCGACGGCCGCGGATCCGTCGACCGCGGCCGTCGCACCCGGGAGGGAGGAGGGGATGTAGCTAGCGCCCTCGGGATCGGTCATGCCGTCACCACCGAAGAGGCGTCCACGGACGCGTGGCCCGGGCCCGTTTGCCGGCTTGCGGCGTTCGAGAGCTTCGCCTCAGCGAGCGCTCGTTCGAGCGATTGGATGAAATCGATCACTACCTCCGGCTCGATCGCGCCGAGCGTGCAAACTCGGAAGGTCGTCCTGGCGGCGTCCCCGAGGCCGGCGTAGATGACGTAGCCATCGCGCTTGACGGCATCATGGAGGCCCTGGTACGTGACACCCGGCGGGAGATTGAGACTGCGGACGGATGACGACCTGTTCGCGAGCGCGACGGTCGACTCCAGCCCCAAGCGCTCGAAGGCCGCGTCCAGCAGAGCGACCCGGGCCCTGTACGCGGCCCGCCGGTGCTCGGGCCCTTCGTCGATCAGCTCGTCGAGAGCGGCCTCGAGGCCGTACACGGCCGGCACCGCCGGCGTGAAAGGGACGCTCTCCTTCCGCTGGGCTTCCAGGTAGCCGCCGATGTCGAGGTACAGGGAGCGGCGCGGTGCTTCCCCGACGCGCTTTGCGCCGGCAGAGGAGAGGAGTACGAACGACGTTCCCGGCAGACCGTGGAGACACTTGTTCGAGGTGCATGCGACCATGTCGATGCCGGGGTCGGCAAGGTCCAACTCCTCGGCTCCCAGCGAGCTGATGGCGTCCACGATGACTCGGATGTCCAGCGCGCTGGCGGCCGCCGCGATCTCCTGGACCGGGTTCAGCAGGCCGGTCGTCGTTTCGTGATGGACCACCGCTACCGCGTCGATGGTCTGGTCCGCGGCCAGGACGGCCGCAACCTCGGCCGGATCGATCGGCTCGGTCTGGGCCGCTCGAACGACAACCGTCTCGATTCCCAGGCGCTCCGCGATCGTTGCCAGCCGGTCGCCGTAGACGCCGTTGCGGCACACCAGCAGGCGGCGCCCAGCCCGTACCGAAGCCCCGACCATGGCCTCCATCGCGGCCGTGCCCGAGCCGGCGATCAGCGCGAGCTCCCAGTCGTGGCCTACGCCGGCCACGCGGAACAGCTTCTCGCGGATCCGCGCGAAGATCTCCGAGTACTCCGGCTCGCGGTGGCACATGTCCGGGCCGGCCACGGCCCGGTGAACCCTGTCGCTGACGACGGCCGGCCCAGGGTTCAGCAGCACTCTCTGTCGGTGCCGGCGCCTTCGGCCGTACAGCTGCGAGTCCGTCCTGGCGAACTGCGAGGCCTCGACGATCCGGTCTGGCTGTCCGAGCAGGAGTTCGAGCCTGGTGGATTGGCCGTTGCCGGCGATACCGATCACTGCCCCCGCTCCGGCGCGTCCTCCCGCGACCAGGGCGGCTCGAGACCCGCCGATCAGGCCGAGCTGGCGAACGTCAGGGACGTCGGCCGCCGCCAGGGCGACGAGCAGCCCGAACGGGGCGGGCGGCAGCGGGCCCCGCACGACGATGTCGGCCATGCGGCGCTCCAGAGGAGTCGAGGTCACTTCGTCGGGCACGACCAGGACTACGGCGGCTCCGTCGGCCCGAACCAGATCGAGGTCTGCCGCGAGGGCGGCCTGCGCGGCCGTGGGAAGATCTCCGGCGAAGAGCGTCCAGACGGCGATCGCCCGGTCTTCGGACCAGGCCCGAACTGTCGCAACCGTGTCGGCGTAGGGCATTGCGGCGGAACCTCCGGCGGGGAGAAGCCACGCTCGCGTCGGGCCTTGCTCCTCGACGAAGGCTGCGCCGGCAGCATTAACGCGCAGCAAACGCAGAGTTAATTGCGGTCGGCGAGCCTGGGACGATGACAGACAGATCCCGGGCCGTCCTCCTGGCCCTGGACGGTTTCCCGCTCCAGGCCTTCCAACAAGCAGTCACGCCCAACCTCTGGCGGCTCGCCGAGGAGGGCGGCTTCTCACCATTCGGCGGCCGCAGCGGACTGCCCTCCACCACGTACCCGGCCTTCGCCTCTCTTCTCACGGGCATGAACCAGCAGAGGACCGGCATTCGGACGACCGCTCGGCGGCCCGGAGCAGTGCCCGGCTGGGCCGGTCGGGCTCGCTGCCTGGTCCCAACCGTGATCCATGCCGCTCGCGACGCAGGACTCAACACCGCCGTCGCCATGGGCGACCACAAACTGCAGCGAGTGCTCAGCCTTCACGAGATCGACAGGGCGTGGCCACCGGCTGAGGTCGTTCCGGGCGGAACCGAGGTCGACGCCCACGGATACCCGACCAACGCCGCAGTTCGACCCCACGCCCTTCAGGCGGCCGCCGATCCGGATGTCGATCTCATGTTCGTGCACCTCAACGAGACCGACACGCTGGGCCACGATCTCGGTCCCGATGCCGGCGCGACCCTCGACTGCGTTCGCGCCGCGGACGCTCTGGTCGGCGAGCTTCGGCAGGTGCTCGAGCCCGATTGGGGCAGGACGGTCCTGGCGGTCGTCTCTGATCACGACATGATCCGGCGCCTGCCGCTGCCGCCCATCGACCCGACCGATTCGCGGGAGTGCGCCGGGCTCGTCGACGACTGGATCGCCGACGGCGCTGCGGGGCCTGGCTACATCTCACCTCCGGCGTGGACGCTCACATGGCGATAGACCGTCTCTCGGCCGTGGCAGGAGTCGAGGCCTGGCGCTGGCGTGAGCCGAACGTCCTGCTTCTCCTGGCGGCCACTGGTGGCATCTTCGACGGCCAGCCGATCCCGGTCTGCGGGATTCACGGCGGGATGCGAACGGCCAGGGCGCTGGCGCTGGTGGGCGGCGGGCACCCGGCGGCCAGGGGGATCGCGGCCGGCCTCGAGGCTCGATCGCCTCGCCTCCAGGACTGGAGCCCGACGCTGGCCCGGATCCTGGGACTCGAACTTCCCGACGCGGACGGTCTCGACCTGCTGGAGTGGCCCGAGCTGCAATCCGCAGGCTGAGAGGGCACAATCTCGTACCGGGCGGAGCCGGGAAAGTGGAAGAGCGGCCGAATAGGCCGCTCTTCGCACCCCGGAAGGTGAATCTCAGGGATTCAGGTCTTCGACTTCGCCGGTCGCCAGGAAGACGACGTCTTCGGCGATGTTGGTCACGCGGTCGCCGATCCTTTCGAGGTAGTGGGCGGCGAAGAGGATCCGCGTACCCGGATCGACCTTGAGCGGATCGGTCCGCATCTCGGCCAGGACGTCGTCGAAGACCTGGTGGTACAGCCGATCGATCTCGTCGTCGCGCGCCGCGACTTCGCGGGCTTTGGCCTCATCGATGTCGACGAGGGCCAGTACCACGTCGCGAACCTGGCGGGCGGCAAGCATGGCCATCGGCGTCAGCTCGTCGTAGGTGACCATGCTGGTCACACCGGCCAGCTTCCGAGCCTGCTTGGCCACGGAGCCGGCGTGGTCGCCGATACGTTCCAGTTCGTAGGTCACGCGATCGAGGGCGAGCAGGAAGCGCAGATCTCGCGCCACCGGCGCCTGGGTCGCGATTGTCATCCCGACCAGACCGGAGACCGCGCGCTGGACCTCGTTGATCCTGCCGTCGGAGGCGATGACCTTCTGGGCGAGGGCGGCATCGCGACACATGATCGCCTCGTGGGCGGCCAGGATCTGCTCCTCCACGTAGGAACCCATCCGCAGGACGCCGTCCTTGACGTCGCGCATCTCGATGTCCAGGCTTTCGCGGACACGCATGGCACGCCGCTCAGCCTCCGACGTCGTGTTCTCGAAGCTCTGGTTTGTCGTAGCTCCGGACTCGGCAGTCGGGATGCCGGCCCCATCCTCCACGGACTGCATCGTCGACTCCTCGTGCTGCTGGGCGCTCATCCGAACCGCCCGGAGATGTAGTCCTCGGTCAGCCGCTCGCTCGGGCGGGTGAAGATGCGACCGGTGGGCCCGATCTCGACCAGGTATCCGGCGCGGTCTTCGGCCATCGTGAAGAAGGCGGTGATGTCGCTGACGCGGGCCGCCTGCTGCATGTTGTGCGTGACGATGACGATCGTGTAGGCCTCCCTGAGCTCGCGCATCAACTCCTCGATTCGGAGCGTGGAGACCGGGTCCAGTGCCGACGCCGGCTCGTCCATGAGGATCACTTCGGGATCCGTCGCCAGGACTCGGGCGATGCAGAGTCGCTGCTGCTGGCCGCCCGAAAGGGCGAGTCCGGACTTGCGGCGCAGGTCGTCCTTGACCTCGTCCCAAAGCGCAGCCCGCTTAAGGCTGGTCTCGACCAGCTCGTCGAGCGCCCGCCGGTCGTTCTGGCCCCGCCGGCGCGGGCCATAGGCGACGTTCTCGTAGATCGACATCGGGAACGGGTTGGGGCGCTGGAAGACCATTCCCACGCGGCGTCGCAGCTCGACGACGCTCACGTCCGGCTCCATGACGTTCTCGCCGTCGAGACGGACCTCGCCCTGGACGCTCGCGCCCGGGATCAGGTCGTTCATCCGGTTGAAGCAGCGCAGGAATGTCGACTTACCGCTGCCGGATGGGCCGATCAGGGCCAGGATCGAGCAATCCTGGACGGTCATCGACACGTCGCGAACGGCCACCTTCTGGCCGTACATGATCGAAACATTGTCGGTCGCTAGCTTGATCGCGTCGGGCCGGGCGGCGAACTCCTCGGCGCCCGGGCGCGACGGCGTGACTTCGACGCGCCGGACGACGGGTGGCTCTGGGTTGATGGCAGCTGTGGTCATCTCGTCTCCGGTATTCATACGGCCGTGAGGCGGCGGGTCAGGACGCGGCCGAGGTAGCGCGCCCCGAGGTTGAAGATCAGGACCATCGATATCAGGATCGCCGCGGACCCGTCCACGATCTGGTTGACGTAGGCTCCGAGCCCTTCGGACTGCAGCTTGTAGATGTAGACCGACAGCGTCGTGGCGGGTCTGAACGGGCTCCACGGCGACGCCACGCTGGTCAGGTCGAAGTTCAGGAAGTTGTAATGGGGCGGCGTCCCGACGCCGGCAGTGAAGAGCAGGACGGCAGCCTCGCCGAAGACGCGGCCGGCCGTGAGGATCACGCTCGTTATCAGGCCGGGGATCGCGAGCGGCAAGACGACGTGGCGGATCGTCTGCCACTTGGTCGCGCCCAAGGCGAGGCTCGCGCTGCGCTCATCCTGGGGCACGGCCCGGAGCGCCTGTTCGGAAAGGCGGGTCATGAGCGGCAGGTTGAAGAGCGTCAGAGCCAGCGCGCCGCCGAGGGCGCTGAAGCCCCAGTGGAAGTCGTCGACGAAGAGGATCAGGCCGAAGAGGCCGACGACGATGGACGGCACCGAGCTGATCGACTCCTCGGCGAACCGGATGGCGTTGGTGATGGGGTTCTCGCCGGCGTATTCGGACATGTAGATGCCGCCCAGGATGCCGACGGGGACGGCGATCAGCAGGGTCAGGGCGAGCATGTAGACCGAGTTCCACAAGACCGGGAAGATGCCGCCCAGCGTTGTCTCGCTCGGGTCGCTCAGGATGAAGCTGAGCGAGACCACTCCCCACGCCGCCAGAGCGAAGTGGAGGATGATGGCCCCGAGGATCAGGATGACCAGGACGCCCGTTCCCCACAGGGCGACCGTAGCGGCGCGGTCGGCCAGGATGCTGCCGCGGGATGTCTTGTTCCGGAGGCTGGGTTTCGGCCCGCTTGGGTTGCCGATCGCTCGGCCGGCGGTAGTGGTCACGAGGCCAGCCTCCTCCTGTTGATCACCCGCACGAGGACGACCGACGTGATCGAAATGACCAGCAGGACCAGGCTCATCGTCCAGAGGGCGTCCTGCCACGGTTCGCCGAAGACCGTGTTGCCCATGTCCAGGGTGATCTGAGACGTCAGTGTGGTGACGGGCTGGGTGATCGCCTCCGGCATCGTCGGCGAGTTGCCGATGACCATCTGAACGGCGAGGGCCTCGCCGGCGGCGCGAGTCATGCCCAGCACGATCGCAGTCAGCACGCCCGAGAGTGCCGCAGGGAGCAGGATGTGGCGGATCGTCTGCCAGCGCGTGGTGCCGAGGGCAAGGGAGCCGGTGCGCAGCTCCTGGGGGATCGCCCGGAAGGCGTCATAGGAGACGCTCGTGATGGTCGGCAGGATCATGACCGACAGGACCAGCGATCCGGCCATCCACGAGAACCCGGTCAGGAAGCCCGGCACGGTGAAGACGTTGCCGACGATCGGCAGCGAGAGCGTGAAGTCGTTGCTGAAGGTGCTGCTCAGGAATGGCACCAGGATGGTGATGCCGAGCCAGCCCCAGACCACGCTCGGAATGCCGACGAAGATCTCGAGGGCGGGCTGGACGACGGATCGAGCCCACCGAGGGGCGACCTCCGACAGGAACAGGGCGAGGCCGACCGACAGGGGCGTCGAGATCAGGAGCGCGACCGCCGTCACGTACACCGTGCCGGCGATGAACGGCAGCAGACCGAAGCTGGTGGGCCCGGCCGTGGAGTCCGGCTGCCACGTCGGCGACAGGATCTGGCCGACCGGCGTGCCGTCCTTGACGAAGAGCTGGATGCCCTGCCAGGCGATGAAGGCCAGCAGCAGGACCACGATGAAGATCATCGACGCCGCGGCCGCAAACGCGACTCGGCGGGGGATGTCGATGCGTTCGCGCAGCCCGGGGGCTGCCCTCAGCCCGGCTGCGGGGTATTTGCTTGTCACTTGGGCCATCGGCGGTGCCTCGACACGATCACTCGCGAGAAACGTGAATGCTCCGGGCCCCGCTCGTCACAACGGGGCCCGGAGCAGAGAAGGCTCGTTACTGGCTGACGGGGACCGGGCCGTAGGAGTCGTTCGGGATGATCGTCCCCTGGACTTCAGGACCGAGCATGAACTGGATGAAGGCCGCGGTCAGACCGGTGGCCGCGCCGAGGGTGTACAGGTTGCCGTCGGCCGCGAGCTTGTAGCTGCCGTTGCCGACGTTGGCGATCGTGGCATTGACGCCGTCGAGCTGGAGGCCGTTCAGCAGGGCCTTGTTGGCCGGGACGTTGTAGTAGGCGAAGCCGATGACGCTGACGGCGCCCTTGGTCTTGGTGACCGCGGTGGTCACCGCGCCGTTGGAGTCCTCGGTCAGGGTCTGGCCGCCGGTCGCCTCGGTGGCGCCGCCGAGGACCACCTTCTTGAAGGTGGCGCGGGTGCCGGAGCCCTGCGGGCGGAAGATCAGGACGATCGGCAGGTTAGGGCCGCCGACCTGGCTCCAGTTGGTGTCCACGCCGGTCCAGATGTCGATGTTCTGCTGAGTGGTGAGGTTGGTGACGCCGGTCACGTCGAGGTTGGTTACGACGATCCAGCCCTGGCGGCAGACGACGTGGTCGACGAGCGTGTTGGCGACGGGCGTGGCCAGCTTGGTGTTGGCAATGACGTCGGATGCGCCGATCTGGACGGAGCCACCGGCGACCTGGCCGAGGCCGGTGCCGGAGCCGCCGCCGGTGACGGTGATCGTGGCGCCGGAGCAGTGGCCCTGGTATGCCGTGGCCGCATCCTGGATGAGCGGCTGGAGGGCCGTGGAGCCCGCCTCGGTGATGCTGCCGGTCACGCAGTTGACCGTCGCCGCCGCGGTCGGTGTGGTGGCCGCGGTCGTGGGCGCGGGCGTGACGGCCATGCTGGCGGCGACCGTGGGCGTGGCGGGCGCAGGCGTGGCAGGAGCCGGCGTGGGCGTGGCGGCAGATGAGCAAGCCGCGGCCAGCATGGCGGCCGCGATGGCCAGGGCGCCGAAGCGTCGTGTTCCGTTTAGCAACGTAATCTCTCCTCTTAGTGGGCTATGGACCTGAGCAGCCTCTGAGTTCCGTGGCGGAGCGTCGATGGCGGCGTTTAACGCGGTGTTGGCGGTTCGTTAACGTTCACCGGTCCGGTCCGGTCCGGTCCGGTCCGTCCTGTGCGCTCGCCGTCGTCGGCCGGGGTGGGTCGAACAGGTAACCGGATCCGCGAACCGTCAGAAGGTGGATCGGATTGGCGGCGTCCCTCTCGATCTTCGAGCGCAGCCAGAAGACATAGACATCGACCATACGCTCGTTCCCTGCCGCGTCGTGCCAGACGTGCCGCAGCAGTTCTTCGCGCGTGAACGCGCGTCCCGGGTGCATGGCCAGGAACTCGAGCAGGGCGAGCTCCTTCGGCCTCAGCGGTGTCAGCCGGCCGCCGCGACGAACTGCCCGGGCGCTTCGGTCCAGCTCCACGCCCTCGCCGACCGCGATTCGATCACCCGCGAGATTGGCGTTGACCGGGCTTCGGCGTCCCGCGATCGAGAGGCGGCCCACCACTTCCATGGGATCGGACGAGAGATCCACGGCGTCGGAGAAGCCGAGTTCCAGCGCATGAAGGCGGAGCGCCACGTGCTGGTGGGCGCTCAGCATGACCGCGGACGCCCCGGGGTTGTTCGTCAGCCAGCCGGCGGCGCGTTGGAGGTCGCCCGGTCCTGCCGGTGGCGCAATGAGGACGAGCAGGCTTGGCTCCGAGACCGAGAGCGCCTCTGAGAATCCGGCCGAAGTCGGCTCCACGCTTATGTCCACGTCGGGGAAGAGCCGTAGCAGGTCGATGGGCCCGTCCGGGTCGGCTAGGGCAAGCCAACCCTCGAGAGGACGCTGAGGACCGGCCACGGGCAGGACGGGGCGCGACTCTCCGGCGTTGCCAACATAAGGGACGTCGTCGTGCGCCTGCGTCATCCGGAGAATGTCGCGGCGTTGTGTTAACGCCGTGTTCCAGGAACGTGAACGTTGGGCTCCGCCAGGGCCTGAGGAGGTCCGACGAAGGTAGACGCCGTCGGCGGGGCGCTAGGCGTGCTTGACGACGATCCTCTCGATAAGGTCGGCGACGTCCTCGCACTTGTCGATCGTGTCTTCGAGCAGGGCGTAGACGTCCTTCCATTTGAGGACGTCGATCGTCTTGGTGCCGTCGTCGAAGAGGCCGGCGATCGCCGATCGGCTCAACCTGTCGCCCTCGTTCTCCAGGCGGTGAACCTCGACGATGAAGGTGTCGAGGCCCTTGAAGCTTCGAAGGTTGGTGAGGGCCTGGTGGAGCGTCTCGCAACACTGGACCACCAGGGCGGCCTGCTTCACCGAGGTCTTGGTCGGCGACTCGATGCGGTAGAGGAGGAACGTGTCCGCGACTTCCTCGATCAGGTCGAGGATGTCGTCCAGGCCGCTGATGAGGGCGTGGATCTCCTCGCGATCGAAGGGCGTGACGAAGGTTGACTCCAGACGCCGGCCGATGTCGTGGCTGATCTCATCGCCCCGGTGCTCGGTCTCGCGGATCTTCTTGGCCGACTTCTCCACGCTGTCGTATGTCCGAAGCATCGCTTCGAGCTGGCGCGCGCCGTCCAGGACATTCGCTGCATCCTCGACGAAGAGGTCGAAGAAGCGCTCTTCGCGCGGGATCAATCGAAACGATGGCACCGAAACCAACCTCCGAATGGAGTCGCGACCGCCGGACGAGCGTGCACGCTCTCGCCGCTGCGCGATCTTCGCGTCTAGGTGATTAGTTCCTCGTAGGGTAGCGGTCGGCGGGCCTGCCCGCCAGTCGAGCCTAGGAGACCAGCCGAACTCGCCGAGCTGTGCCATGCTCGATTCGTGGACGCCGTCGAGATCCTCTTCATCGTCGCCCTGGCCATTCTGTTCGCGTGGGCCCTGGCACTCGCCCTGTCGCGCGGTCGCGCGATCGAGCGACTGGAGGAGGCAACCGGTGCGACGGACGCGGACGACGTCGAGAGACGCGTCCGAATTGCCCTCGAAGAAGCCGAGGACGCTCGCTGGCACGCCGAGCAGACCGGTCACGACACCGGCTACCTGACCGAACTCCTGACGGCAGGCGTGGTCCGGCTTCGTGACGACCTGACCGTCGAGTTCGCCAACGAGGCGGCTCACGCGCTACTGGAGCGGCGCCCGGGCTCGATGGTGGGGCGGCCGGCGCTCGAGGCGTTCGTTGATGTCCGCATCGAGGCGATCGCGCGGACCGCGATGGAGCTCGGCTCGGCCAACGGCGAGCTGACGGTCCGGTCCAGCTCAGGGGCCACGGTCACCGTTCGGGCGCGACGTTCTCCCGTGTCGGGGGTCTGGCTCGTCATCGAGGATGTCTCGGAGCTGCGCCGGCTGCAGCGGATCCGGGCCGAGTTCATCGACAACCTGTCTCACGAGCTGCGTACTCCGCTCACCACCATCAGCCTGCTGGCCGAGACGGCTGCCCGTGATGCCGAAACCGCCTCGCCTCGCCTGCGTGACCGGATCTCAAAGATCGAGGTCGAGACCGGCCATCTCACGCAGATGGTCAACGAACTGCTGGACCTGTCGCGAATCGAGAGCGGGACCGCGCCCCTGCTGCTCGACGACGTGGATCTGGTTCGCGTTGCCCGCGCCACGGCCGAGCGGCTTCGCCTGTTCGCGGAACGCCAGGGTCTCAGGATCGACCTGGACCTTGCAGATCGCGTTTCGCCGGTCCGCGGCGACGAGGACCGCCTAGGCCAGGTCCTCGTAAACCTGCTCCACAACGCCGTCAAGTTCAGCCCGAACGGCGGTGAGATCGTGGTTGGAGTACGACAGGAGCAAGGGCAGGTCCGGGTCTGGGTTCGAGATCCAGGCATTGGCGTGCCGAGGGCGGACCTGGCCCGCATCTTCGAGAGGTTCTACAAGGTGGACCGGGCCCGGGTCAGAGGGCGAGGCGGGACGGGGCTCGGTCTTTCGATCGCCCGGCATGTGGTCGAATCGCACGGCGGCCGCATCTGGGCAGAGTCCGACGAGGGCTCGGGCTCGACTTTCATCTTCACCGTGCCGTTGGCTCCGGCGGGTGGCGCCGCCACTCAACGACCATCCGCCGCCGGCGCGACCGACATTCCGGGCGCCAGCGGGGCGAACGTTCCCCCGGCCGGGAGTGGCCCGAGCTTGCCGGGCGGTTCGAGCGCGGACGCCCAGAAACCCGACGCGGTCGGTTGAGGATCGTCCGAACCAGGGCCGGAGACGGCCTCCGGGTCAGGCTTCGGCCGGGTTGGATTGATAGCCGGCGGGCTACGCGGTCGGTGGCTTCGGGGCCGTTCTCCGCGCTGAGGCTGCTGGACGCGGGGCTCGCGCTCGCGCGGCTCGCGGCCGAGCGGGCGCCTTGGCCTGGACGGCGGCAGCCGGTGCCGCAGCGGTCGGGGCCGCGGCCGCGATGGGATCCGCGGCGGCCGGCGGGGCCGGCCTGGCGGGCGCCACGCCTCGCAGGCCGTCCAGCGTGGCCTCGATCAACTGGCGCCGGTGGCGGGCTCGCTCCAGCTTTCGTACCCGGTTGCGCTCCTGCCGCGCGGCATCGGCAAGCTGGCGCTCGAGCCGTCGAAGTTGCTTGCGGACTCCGGGCTTGAGCTTACCGGCCCGCTTTGCCTTCGGGGCATCGACTGGCGCCCGCGACGGGAGCGCCTTGGGCGCGGTCGCGGCCTTCTTGTCGGCCTTTGCAGACTTCCTGGAACGCCCTTTAGCCATTCTCGACCCCTTACTCGGTGTCACCCGCGGCACGCTCGGTCGCGACTCGGCATCCGACTGAGTCTTCGAAGCATATCGCCGCCGGATCGACCGTCAATCGGCGCCCTCGATCGTTCAGCCATCCGAGCCGAGGAGATCCGGCGGCACCAGCCAGCGCACGATGCCGAGCCCCGGTCGCAACGGCCGCGTCGTGTCGATGCGGACGAGCGTCGCCTTCCGCAGCGGCAGTTCGGAAACGCCCGCCAGCTCTGCGGCAAGCGTGCTGAAGGCCGGATCGTGACCGACCAGCACGGGCCGTTTCGGATCCCCGGCGGCGCGGAGGATCTCGTCGACCAGGTCGAGATCGAGCGGCCCGCCGAGCTCGTCGACGATGCGTGTTCGCAGGCCAAGAGCGGTCGCGACCAGACCGGCCGTTTCGGCCGCCCGGGTCCTGGGGGAGGTGAGGATGGCGTCGGGCTGGAAGCCGGACGCCGCGAGGAAACGCCCGAGCCTCTCGCTCTGCTCACGACCCCTCTCCGTGAGGGGCCGGACCTCGTCGGGACCGGACCACTTCATCGGGTCGCCGGCATGGGCGTGGCGCAGCAGGCACAGCTGGGTCTCGGCGCGAGGATTCATGGCCCGATCATCTCACGCCCGGCTGCGCCCGGCGAGCGGGTAGTCCGTAGTTGCGAGTGAGCCCCCCGCACGGCGCTCCGCCGGCGGGCAGCCTGCGATTCGGCGCCCGCGCCCTCGCCGCGCCGCATTCGGGACGTGCCGCGCAGCCTAGCCGTTCAGATCTTCGACTTCGCCGGTCGCCAGGAAGACGACCTCCTCGGCTATGTTGGTCACCCGGTCGCCGATCCGCTCCAGGTCCTTGGCGGCGAACAGCAGGTGAGCGCCCACCTCGACCCAGTCCGGCTCGACGCGCATGCGTTCGAGCGATCGCTCGAAGTAGGCGTGGTAGAGCCGGTCGATCTCGTCGTCCTCGGCGGCCCCCCGCCGCGCGGCCTCCACGTCGAGGTCGACGAGGGCGCGCAGGATGCCTTGAAGGATGGAGCTGGCCAGCTCGCCCATCCGATCCAGGCTCGCGCCGCCGGAATTGCTCGCCGCCCCGATCCTGGGAACCTGCTTTGCGACGCCGGCCGCGTGGTCTCCGATCCGCTCCAGCTCGTAGGTAATGTGGGACAGCGAGAGCACGAACCGCAGGTCTCCGGCCACCGGCGCCTGGGTGGCGATCGTCGTGATGACCAGCTCGGTGAGATCGGTCTGGGCGGCGTTGATGACCCGATCGTTTGCCACGATGGCCGCGGCCGCTCTCGTGTCGTGATGAGCGAGCGCGCCGACGGCCCCGTCGATCGCGACCGCGACCAGCTCGCCCATGCGAACGACGCCCTCGCGAACCTGAAGCAGCTCGCGGTCGAAGACGACTCTGTAGCCGTGCGCGACGAAACGGTCGCTCTCTTGCACGCTCGGACCAGCTACGGCTTGGGCGAGGTAACGATCCGAACGTGGCGCGATCGCGGTGGACCACACTCGGAGACACTCATGGCGGGCAAGCATAACGCCGGCGGCCGGGTCAGTGGTCGCGGTTGAGCGCGCCCGAGTCCGGTTCGAGTTCGGGTGGCGGGCCAGACCTCCCGCCGGCGAGACAGCTAGCAGACTACTCATCCGCGAGCCCGTTCATCGTCACGGCCAGCGGATCGGCGGCTGCCTCGGTTTCAAGCTCCAGCCAGCGCATGGCGTACGCGATCTCGAGAACTTCGGCTGCCGAACCCGAGGCCATGGAGCCACAGGCGAGCCGGCAGAGGGACTCGCGTCGATAGGAATCCAGAAGAGCACGGCGACTTCGGATGGGTGCGAGCTGGGCTCGAACCATGGCGACCCGGTCGGCCAGCGCCGGCGGGGCTGCGAACTCCGTGTCGAGGGCGGCCATCGTCGATACGGTCTCCTTGTCCCTGGCTGATTGCTGTCGTGAACGGCGGACTGGGATGCGGGGGGTGCCCCGGGCGGCCGCGCCGCCTGTTGACCCGACGATTAGGCTGCAACCGAAAGGTGATCGCCCCGTAAACCGGCGGTTAACACACGGTCAACTCCGGCGGGGCAGGGGAGCGGACGGCGCCGGCGTCGGTGCGGGCGGCCCAGCCCGCTGCCGCCACTCCGCAGCTACAGGGCCGCGGTGGCCCGGCCCAGCCCGCGCCTGAACGGGGCCCCGTTGACCGCGCGCCAGATGGGGCCCAGGGCGCGCCGCCGGCGTGCCACCTCGCGCTCGCGGGAGTGCAGGTACGCCCCGATTACCTCGGTCTCCGTCTTCGACAGTTCGCCGGCTCGAGCCACGAGAACGTCGCGCGCGAGCTTGGAGGCCACGTCCGCATCGTGGAGGCAACCAAGATGGTCCTGCAACGCCACCACCCGCTGGAGCAAGCGAGCGCTGTCGGGACCGAGCGTCTCGCCGAAGAACTCCAGGGAGTAGCGCAACCACTTCGTGGCTATGCGGAGCTCGTGGAGGGTCTCCACGTCCGCCCACTCGTAGACCAGTTCGTAGGCTCGAACCGCCTCGTAGCAGGCCCATAGCTCGGACGCCACCCGATCGCGGACGCGGTGCGGGGACGTCGGCGTCGCGACCGCGGCTGCCGCGTTGGAGCCTGCGTCCAGGAACTCCTCCATTTCCTTGACGAAGCTCGCGTATCGGTTCGAATCCAGCTCGCCGAGGAGCAGGGTCCTGGCTGCCGCGCGTTGACGACGCCACAACGACAGCAGCGGATCAAGACCGGGGCGCTGGCCCTCGTCGAGCCCGAGGCGGTAGGCGTCGAGGCCATCGATCAGGACGTCCAGGTCCCGTACCGCGCCGAGCCGGTCGGCGATCGTCTCGAGATGGCGGCGCATCTTCTTCGTCTTGCCCGCCTTGAAGGCGCCGTCGAAGACGCGCCACGCCGCTCGCATCCGCCGGGTGGCCACCCGCATTTCGTGGAGGTCCTCGGCATCCGCACCGGCACGGGTGCCCGCCTCGCGGCGCTGCATTCTGGAGAAGTGGAAACGCAGGACCTTGCCGGCGGCCTCGGGCATGCTGTCGTCCGCGACGATGCCGATCGTTCGAGGGCCGGGTTTCGGAGCCGCCACGGCTTTGGGCATCTCAGTGGTGTCTGTCGCCGTTGTCTCATCCGGTACGTCGGCCGGCCTGCTCGGAGTTTCGGCAAGGTCGTCCGATGCCATGGCCGAAACGTCCGCGCCATCGCGTCGCCCACGTTCCGCCCCGTGTCGCGCCTTGGTCTTGCCGGCGAACAACTCGGCCGGGGCTGCGAGCCAGCGGCCCTGCAGCTCCTCGGGCATCGACTTCATGGCTGCGCGTATCGACCTGGCGCCCCGGGCAAGCTTCGAGCGGGAAACCCGGCGCAGGCCGCGATCGGTGTCGAGGATCTCGGCCAGGGCAGCAAGAGGTGCCTCCTCGCCGCGCTTGAGCTCGACTTCGAGCTCCTCGAAGGTGTCGAGGACCCGGCCGTCGCCGACGACCTCGACCTCGTCAAGGCTCAGCTCGGCTAGAGTGTCGCCGGCTTGAAGAGGCCGAACCCGACGCAGCTGGCGGATCGTCAGCAGCTCGACCAGGGCCGCGTCACCGCACAACTCGATGATGACGGTTCTTGCCTGCGACGCCGGCCAATCGCCGGGAACGAGGCGCGTGTCGGCCGGACCCTCCATTTCCTCGCGGCGCTGCAGCCGGCCGCCCGAGATGTTCAGGGCCTTGAGACCGATGTCGGTGCCGCGCGACGTCCTGCGCAAGCGCGCCGCGAAGCCCGCCCGGGCCAGCGCCCAGTCGGCGGAGTCGACGTAGCGATCCTCTACGCGCTCCGATCTCACGGGCCCGGCGGGGGTGAACGGGCCAAGCTCGGGTGCAACGAGGTACCTGTCGGCCCCGCCCGGTGTCGCCACCTGGAACTTCGTCTCGACTTCGATCTTTCGGCCCGCGGCCATGACTCTCCCTGTCCGTCGAAGGGCTATGCCCTAGGATCAAGCGAGCCGGAACCGGCCCGCGGCCGGTGGGGGGTGGCGAGCGTCGCCGCCGCCATTTGAGTCGCCTGCTCTTTGAGCGTCTCGAACGTGTCGATGGTACCCGTTACACCGGTCAATTCCTCGGTCCGGTGGTAGGCACCGTCGGCGCCGAGTTGCCAGGAGCGCCGGTCGTCGGCCAGCATCACGTCGAGAATGGCCTCTATTCGGGCCCTCGCCTCCGGATCCTCGATCGGCACGATCGCTTCGACCCGGCGATCGAGGTTTCGCTCCATCAGGTCGGCAGAGCCGATATATAGCTCGGACCGGCCGTCGTTGGCGAACGAGAAGACACGCGAGTGCTCGAGGTACTCGCCGACGATCGACCGGACGCGGATGCCCTCGCTGATTCGTGGCACGCCGGGCCAGAGCGAGCAAATGCCGCGGATTATCAGATCCACCTGGACACCGGCCTGCCACGCAGCGTAGAGGGCGGCGACACAGGCCGGGTCGACGAGGGAGTTGAGCTTGAGGATGATGCGCCCCTCTCGACCGGCGCGGGCGTGGTCGGTCTCGCGCCCGATCATCTCGAGGATCCAGTTGCGCAGGTTCATCGGAGCGACGATCAGCCGCCTGAAGTCCCGCTGCCGCGACAGGCCAGTCAGGACGTTGAAGAGGTCGCTGACGTCGGCACCGAGCTCGGGCCGGCACGACAGCAGGCCGAAGTCCGTGTACAGCCGCGCCGTGCCCGGGTTGTAGTTGCCGGTGCCGATGTGGACATACCGTCGCAACAGCGAGCCCTCTCGGCGGACCACCAACGCGGTCTTGGAGTGCGTCTTGAGGCCGACCAGGCCATAGACGACGTGGGCGCCGGCCTGTTCCAGCTTGCGAGCCCAGACGATGTTCGCCTCTTCGTCGAAGCGGGCTTTGATCTCGACCAGGACCACCACCTGCTTGCCGGCCTCGGCGGCAAGAATCAGGTCGCGCACGATGGGCGAGCCGCCGCTGGTGCGATACAGCGTCATCTTGATCGAGAGCACTTCCGGATCTGCGACCGCCTGGGCGATGAACCGCCCGGTCGAGGCAGCGAAGCTCTCGTACGGGTGGTGGACCAGTATGTCGCCGTCGCGGATGGCCGCGAAGACATCGGCAGGCTCGTCCTCGTCCGGTGGGGCCAGTCGCGGCGGGATGATCGGCGAGTACGGCGGTAGCTTGAGGTCGGGCCGGTCCAACCCGGCGATCTGCCACAGGCCGGTGTGGTCGAGCATGCCGGGTATCTCGTAGCAGTCCTCGGAGTCGACGCCGACCCCTTTCTCGAGGGCCTGACGCATCGAAGCCGGCATTGCCTTCTCGACTTCGAGTCGCACCGCCTCGCCGAAGCGGCGTCTTCGCAGCTCCTCCTCGAGGGCCATCATCAGGTCATCGGCCTCGTCTTCCTGGAGCTCGAGGTCGGCGTCGCGGGTGACCCGGAACAGGCGGGTCTCGAGGATCGTCATGCCCGAGAAGAGCATGTCCAGGTTGGCGGCGATGACCTGCTCCAGGAGCACGAACCGGCTCGGCTCGATCTGCAGGAAACGCGGCAGGAGCGGCGGCACTTTGACCCTGGCGAATCGCTCCTCCTTCTCCTCCGGGTCCTCCATTCGGATCGCCAGGGACAGGCTGAGAGTGCTGATGTACGGGAACGGATGACCGGGATCGACTGCCAGCGGCGTGAGGACCGGGTAGATCTCGTCGGTGAAGCGCTCGCGGAGGGCTGCGTGGTGCTGCGGTACGTCGGCGTACTCCACGATGTCGATGCCGGCCGCGCCAAGCGCGGAGCAGACTCCATCGAAGATCTCCTGCTGCTCGACCAGCAGCTCGCGGAAGCGTTTTCGGATGGCCGCGAGCTGCTCGGCGGCGGGCTTTTCGCTGGGATTGGACGGGACCGCGTGAGCCTCAGCCTGTTCCATCAGGCCGGAGACGCGGATCTGGAAGAATTCATCCATGTTGCTGGCGAAGATCGCCAGGAACTTGACCCGCTCGAGCAACGGGTTCCGCTCGTCGCCACCCTCGTACAGGACGCGGTGGTTGAACTCCAGCGAGCTCAGCTCGCGGTTGATGCACGGAAACACAGAACCACCGTCGCCCGGGGGGGGCGCCGGTCTGGCGGCGGTTCTCCTTATGATCGCGGTCACGTGTGCTCGGGACGCCTCGACATGGTCGACTCATCGGCTCGGCAGTGCATCGGCCCATTCTCGACAGTCGGCGCAAGTTGGCAATAGGCAGGCCCTCCGGCCCAATGGTTGATCAGCTACCCTTCGGCCCGGTAACGCCGTTCGCCTGTGCGCGGATCCACGAAGACGCGCATCACCCGGCCGCTGGTTGGATCGCCGAAGACCTCGTTCGTGGGCACGAATCGCGGCTCCATGGATCCGACTTCGCCGCCGCCGGGCCCGGGTGCGGCGTCGCTCCGCTCCGCCGCGTCGGAACGGTAGCGTGATCGTTGGAGCACCGCCACGACCATGATCGCGGCGCCGATGACGATGGCGAGGACGCCTGAGGCCACATCGGGCCCACCCAGGCCGACCGCGGTCAGTCCGCCCAGGAACAGGAGTGCGGCGAAGCCGAAGGCGATGTAGCGAATCGATTGATGGAGCATCGGCGTCTCGCGCAGGTTCAGCCCGACCACATCGCCCGGGCTGCGTCGGCCGTCGGCCACGAGCAAAAGCCGGGCGGTTCGAAGCCCGAGTGCTCTATTCGGCAGACCATGCGCCGCCCCATTGGTCCGGTCCGGCCGTCGAACCTACTCGGCGGTCTGGCCCCCGGCGTTGGCATCGGGCACGATCACGACCGCAGTTCCGTAGGCCACGATCTCCGACATAGTGCTGCCGATCTCGGACGAGTCGAAACGCATCGACAGAACGGCGTTGGCGCCCATCAGTGTCGCGTTCTGCACCATTCGATCGAGGGCCTGGCGGCGGGTGTCTTCGAGGAGCTCTGTGTACTCGTGGATCTCGCCGCCGACGAGCGACCGCAGACCCGCAGCGAAGTTGCCGGCGAAGCCCCGACTGCGGACGACCAGCCCGAAGACCTGGCCCTTAGCTTCCGTGACGCGGTAGCCGGCGGCGTATGGAGTTGTGGTGACGATCATTCGATCTCCTTCGACAGACGCTTGTTGATGGCTGAGTCGCCGATTTTGACGTTCACATTCCGCCGGCTCTTCCGGCCGAACATGCCGGGCACGGACAGCTTGTGCGGAGCGCCTCATAGGTGTAGTAGCCGGTGTCGTGGCCGTCGGCCCACGTTGGTGCCAGCGCATAGGCTCCCACGAGACGCATGCCGAGGAGCTGGGTCTGTTCCGGGGTGAGAGTGGGGTTGGTGTCCAGCCAGCCCGGTCGCCCGGCTTCGCCCTGGCAGAACGCGCAGGGACACAGCAGCCGCAGCCCCACGGCATCGAATTCGCTGCGGTGGCCGTCCGACCACTCGATGGTCACCAGGCCGGATTCCCTGTCCGCGTTGATCCTGGTTGGCTGGTTTGCGGGACTCTGGTTCATGCCTCATTCTAGGGGCGGCGCCGGGGCGGGCGCCCACGAGCATGACAACCGAGCAGCGGACCCGGCTCGAACCACTGGGTTGCCATGAACCTCGCGGACCAAGCGCGTGCGAACGCGCGCCCCGCCGATGCATCGTTCGACCTGTCAGGTCGAGCTGCGCAGCTTCCGGCGGACTCCGTTCTCCAGCGACTCGGGACGGACCCGGCCCTTGGCCTCACACCTGAACAGACTTCGACGCGGCTTGCCGAGTTCGGTCCGAATGAGCTGGAACCGGTCAAGAAGACGTCGGTCTGGCGGCTCTTCTGGGACGGTGCCCGGGAGCCGTTCGTCGTCCTGCTGTTCATCGCGGGATGCCTGGCGGTCGCCCTCAACGAGGTCCGCGACGGGCTGCTCGTACTGGTGATCCTGGCCCCGATCGTCGGCGCGGGCGTAATCACCGAGTACCGCGGCGAGGAGGCCCTCGAGAGTCTTCGCGAGGCGGCGGCACCGTCTGCCCGAGTCCGCCGCAGCGGCCGTGTCCAGGACATACCGACACGGGAACTGGTTCCGGGCGACCTGGTGTTGCTGCGGGTAGGCGACGTCGTGCCGGCGGACTTGCGCCTGGTCCGGGTCGAGTCGATCGCCTTCGATCGGAGCGCATTGACCGGCGAGTCTCTGCCGGAGCCCGGCGCGACGGAGCCGGATCCGGACGGCGCGGCGCTGGCCGACTGCCACGCCATCGCCTACGCCGGGACTGCCGTCGTAGCCGGACGCGGCGAGGGCGTTGTCATCGCCTCCGGTTTGGGGACGGAGTTCGGCCGCATTTCGACGGCCCTGGGAGCACGCGAACGGCGCCGCTCGCCGCTCCAGCGTGAGCTGGACCGGCTGGTGCGGATCCTGTTCTTCGTGGCCGTGGGGCTCATTGCCACGGTCGTGGGCCTGGGCTTCCTCCGCGGTAACGAGCCCGGCAAGAACATCCTGGCGGGCGTCTCCGCTGCCATCGCGGCTATACCCGAGGAGCCGCCGGCCCTTGTGGCCGTGGTTCTGGGTCTGGGCGCTTATCGGCTCCTCCGGATGAACGTTCTCGTCAGGCGCCTGTCGGCCCAGGAGACGCTGGGGTCGGTCGACCTGATCGTTACCGACAAGACCGGGACGCTTACCGAGAATCGCCTGGCCCTCACGACGATCCGCACGCCCGAGGGAGCGATCGAGGATCGAGGCCTGGTTGCGGAGCTGGCGATCCTCGCGGTCCGCGCCGAGGAAGACGCCTGGAGCGTCGCAACGGGCAGCAAGCCAGGCTCTTTCAGTCGGTCGCTGTTCGGCTTCCTGTCCGAGCAAGCGATCGTCCTGGACCTGGATCCGGGCGACCTGCTCGAGTCGGAGCCGGTAGCCGACGGGAGGCCGTACTCGAGAACCCGGGCCCGTCGGCGAGGTTCCGATGGTGCCGGCTTCGTCGAGGAGCTGGCCCTCGGTGCGCCCGAAGCGGTGCTGGACATGTGCACCGGGCTGCGAAACGAGGAGCGCACCGCGTGGCACGAACTCGTCGAGACCGGGGCCGGGGCTGGCGAGCGACTGCTCCTTCTCGCTCGCCGCCTGGACGGTGCGGTCTGGCTTCCGCTTGGCGTCCTTGGCTTCGCCGATCGGATCCGACCGGGAATCCGCGAGGCCATGGTTCTGGCGGCGGAGGCCGGCATCCAAACGCTGGTGGTGACGGGCGATCATCCGGCAACCGCCGCGGCGATCGCCGCGGATGCGGGCTTGCCCAATGAGCGGGTGGTGACCGGCCCGGAACTGGCGTCGTGGGATGACGATCGACTGGCCGCCGAACTGCCCCACCTCAACATCGTGGCCCGCGCCATACCCGAGCAGAAGCTTCGGATCGTGGACGTCGCCCGTCGATCCAACCGGACGGTGGCCGTAACCGGCGATGGCGTGAACGATGCCCCGGCCCTCCACCACGCCGACGTCGCGGTGGCTATGGGCAGCGGCACGGCCGTGGCTCGAGAGGCTTCGGACCTGGTCCTGGGCGACGACTCGTTCGTGACGCTGATGCACGGGCTGAGGGAGGGTCGACGCCTCGTGGCCAATGTTCAGAAGGGGCTCGTCTTCCTGATCTCGACTCATGTGGCGATGCTCGGCTTCATCCTCATCGCCACCATCGCGGGCTTCAGCCAGCCGCTCCTGCCGATCCAGATCCTCTGGCTCGAGGTATTCATCGACATGCTCACGGCGGTCTCGTTCGAGGGCGAGGCGGAGGAGCCGGGGGCGATGAAGAGGCCACCCAGGCCGCGCACGAAGCCCCTCCTGGACTGGACGATCCTGGGCCGGATATGCATCGCCGGCGGCTTCAGCGCTGTGGCGGCCCTGATCTTGATCGAGCGGCACAGCCCCGATTTCGAACACGCTCGCTGGCTCGCGTACACAGCCCTGGTCGTCGGCCAGGTGGTCCGCGCCAATGCCAATCGGAGCCTCTCCTTCCCGGTGCTGCTGCGCCGTCCAAATCCGCTCTTGCTCCTCGGGGGCGTCGGGTGCGTCGCCTTCCAGGTGGCAATTCCGTACTTGCCGGGCGTGGACACGGCCTTCCAGGCGACTGCTCTGGACGGAATCGACTGGCTGCTCGTTGCGGCCGTCGCCCTTGCCCCAGCCGTCTTCGCCGAGGTGTACCGACTGATTCGGCGCCAGCCCTGGGTGGCCTGACGTAGCAGGCGCGACGACAGGGCAGCGCCGTCGTCGTCCGGCGGACGAGGCTGTCGGCTCACCGAGTCGCCGCTGGCCAGCCCAGGTGTAAAGCAGCCTTGACACAGACCGGCTGTCAAGCTAACTCAGGGTTTTATACTTGACACCGGTGCCCATTTGTGCCATCATTCGGTTATGGACGACTTGGGTTTACGGGAAGTGCGCTTCGGGACTCGTTCCTCATTCGCTTGCAGTTCGCGCTTCATGTGCGCTACGGCTTCCGGTGGGAACAGGTGGGCGACGGCTTCCTCGGTCGTCATCTCTCGCGGATGTTTTGTCTGGGGTTTCTGAGATGTCACGCCAACCTACTTTCAATCAGGATGTCACCCTCGCCGATATCCTCGGTACATTCAATGCCGACGCCAAGTGCCGATCCTACCTTGAAGCCCTCCGCTGGCCCGAAGGTGTACGGTGCCCGCGTTGTGACTCGGCCAAGATCGCTCGGCTGACCAAGCGCAATCAGTTCGAGTGCAGGTGCGGTTACGTGTTCAGCGTTACCGCCGGGACGATCTTTGCCGACTCGCACCTTCCGCTGTGGAAGTGGTTTGCAGCCGTCTGCCTGATTGGCGAGTCCAAGAAGGGCATCAGCTCGAACCAACTCAAGCGCATGCTTGGCGTGTCGCTCAAGACGGCGTGGTATCTGACGGGACGCATTCGAGCCGCAATGCATGACGAAGCCGCTCCGCTTCTGTCCGGCATCGTTGAGGCGGACGAAACCTATGTCGGCGGCTACATGCGCGGGCAGCGCGGCGGGCGTGCCTTCAACTCCAACAAGACCGCCGTTATCGGCGCAGTCGAGCGCGGAGGCGAGGTTCGGCTCAAGGTCACGGATCGGGTCAACAAGGCCCGGTTGCATGCCTTCCTGCACGATGTTGTCGCGGACGACGCGGAGGCGATCTACACGGACTCCCTGGGGGCCTACAGGGGCATTGGGGACGAGAACACACGCCACGAGTACGTCAACCACTTTCGCAAGGAATGGGTCCAAGGCGACGTTCACACGAACACCATTGAGTCCGTGTGGAGCCTGTTCAAGCGGGGCCTGATTGGTTCCTACCATCACGTCAGCGTCGATCATCTTCCGGCCTACCTAGACGAATTCGCGTTCCGGTACAACCACCGGGACGACCCGTACCTGTTCCGAGACACGCTGCTGCGGCTCATTGACGCGGAGCCTCTTCGGTACGCGGAGTTGACGGCTGAGACGGCGTGACGGGTGCCATTTCGGCAGTCGAGCCGGATTGCAGGATTGGCAAGGTGACATCCCGAACCAACAACGAGGGGGTTCCAGCGATGATCGCCTGACCGGAGATGGGGGCACCGTCTACATCGTTGGATGATCCGATCTGGTGACCGTCCACAGTGAAACGACGCTTGCAATCGACACCGACCACAAACGTTCTTTGGCATCTGGGGACTTCCCGGCGACGATCAACATCGTCGAACCCCTCCGCGGTTACCTCAAATTGATAGAGACCATGGTTGAGCAACCACATCCGGAGGTGCGTCAGGGCGTAGTAGACGACTATCTCCCCCCGGTCGGGCAGATGCATCGCCAGATCGACATAGATCACACCGTTGGGCTCGATGTCGCCCCCGATGATGGACACGTCCAACACGTCCGCGTCGTCAAACATCTGGTGAAGTTTGTGCTCGGGAAAAGGATGGCCGTTGAAAAACACGCCCTGGCCTTGTGATTCAACCACCCTCACGCTGGCCGTTACGCCCCAGAGTGGCTGCGCTCGCAGGTTGGTTAGCCTGAGTCGCGCCAGAACCACGTCGGACGAGGGCAGTGGGGCGATGCTATCGGGGATATTGCGGTTGGTATCGGGAACAGGGAGGCTAGTCGTTCCCAACCTGATTTGAGATACCGGAAGTTGAAACTCCTGTACGCAGTGGGGATCGTTCAGATCGAATACGAGGTCCAGAGCGGAAGATTCGTGAAGGCGCTCGGCAGCCTCGGCCGTGCGCTTAGTCACCCCCCCCGGCATGCCAGTCCTTGGCTACTAGAGACCCCCAACACGCGCCCAACACTACCGTCAGAACACCGAGGATACGAACGGTCCAGAGGAACCACTCTGGCTTAGTTGGCTGCGCCGCCGCGTCCGCCAGAACTCCACCAATGAATGCCCCGGCGATCATCGGAAAGACCAGTCCAAAGAAAGTACGCTTGCCCATCGCGGCAGACGATACTGCCCCGATGCTACCGGCGTCAAGTACATAACCCCGAGCTAACTTGACAGCCATGCGCAACGACGTCCGGAAGCTGCGTGAGGATCGGTCACTCAGCCAGGGCGAGCTGGCCAGGCATCTGGGCGTTTCACGCCAGACGGTCAACGCAATCGAGACCGGGCGCTACCTGCCATCGCTGCCCCTGGCGCTGGCGATCGGGCGGTTCTTCGGACGGGCTATCGAAGAGGTCTTCCATGGTGACGAACATCCTTGACCGCAAGTTGGTTGTCCCGAGTGTCGCGGCCGTGCTGACGAACTGTTGGTTGTGTCCGGCGGTCGACAGGGGCACGATCTACTCCGCCAGCCGATCTGGGTCGGTTGCCGAGGAGGTTCGATGTCGCTGCTGATCGACTCCGTGTCCAAGCGCTTCGGCGACGTCCAGGCGTTGCAAGACGTGTCGCTCGAGATCAAGCCCGGCGAGGTGTTCGGCTTCCTGGGCGCCAACGGCGCGGGCAAGACTACGGCAATGCGCATAGTCCTGGACATCATCCGGCCCGACTCGGGCACGGTCACCTGGGACGGCAAGCTCAACACCGAGCTGCCGAGGGAAACATGGGGCTACCTGCCGGAGGAACGCGGGCTGTACGCCAAGATGAACGTCCTGGAGCAACTCGTCTTCTTCGCCAAGCTCCACGGCGTGCGAGGCAGGGCCGCGGAGCACGAGACTCGAGAGTGGCTGGACCGCTTCCGGATTCCCGAGTACGCGGATCGGCGGGCCGAGCAGCTCTCTAAGGGCAATCAGCAGAAGATCCAGTTCATCGCCGCAATCCTGCACGATCCCCAGGTTCTCCTCATGGACGAGCCGTTCACCGGTCTCGATCCGGTGAACGTCGCGCTGCTCAAGGAGGCATTTCTGGAGATGAAGGACCGCGGCAAGACGCTCATCTTCTCTACCCATCAAATGGAAACGGTCGAGGAGCTGTGTGAATCGATCGCGATCCTCGATCGGGGGATCGTCGTGGTCGGCGGGTCCGTCCGCGAAGTTCGCCGCTCCACCGGTCGCCAGATGGTTCGTCTGGCCGTCGACGGTGAGCCCGAGCTGGCCTGGCTCGGGACGCTCGACGGAGTGCGGGTCACCCGCCGAGGCCAGGACTACACGGAAGCGGAGGTAGCCCCGGGCCACGATCCCGGCTCGGTCCTGAGGGCCGCCCTGAGCCGCGGCTGCGAGGTCCGGCACTTCGAGATGGCCGATCCGTCGCTCGAGCAGATCTTCATCGAGCACGTCGGTCAGATCGACACGAGCGAACGCACTCTGGCGCCGAAGGCTGCGCACCCATGAAGGGCTGGCGGACGCTCTTCCCCAACGCCTGGTATATCGCCGTGCGGGAGTTTCGGAGCCGAGCGAGGAGCCGCAGCTTCGTCCTGGGGACCGTCCTGCTGGCCCTGATCGCCTTTGGCGCGACGCAGCTGCCGGTCCTCGTCGATTTCGCGTCAGGCTCGAGCCAGACCAGGGTCGAGGTCGTTGCCCAGGCGTCGGGCCTGCCGTCTGACGCGCAGACGGTCCTCGATCAGGCGCTCAATGGAACCCCGGCAGCCGGATCGAGCGAGCACAAGAGCTACATTCTGACGTGGCTGCCAGCCGATGAGCTGGCGGCCGCGCAAGGCGATCTGGAGGCAGGCAAGTTCGACGCCCTCCTGATCATCGGTCGCGACGCCGCCAGCCACGATCTCTCGTTCACACTGCGGACCGACATGGCGTCGGACGGCCGGGCGGTTCAAGCGATCGGCAGCGCGGTCGACTCGCTCGCGATCGAGGACAGGCTGGCGAGAGCCGGAACTTCCACGGCCGCAGTGCTGGCACCCGTCGCGTGGGCGGTGTTGCCGGCGAACTCGTCCGGTGCCGGGGCGGCCAACAGCCTGAACGAGCAGGTGTCCTCGTCACTGCTGTCGACCGGGCTGATCGTGTTGATCTTCATGGCCATCATCACCTACGGCATGTGGGTCGCCATGAGCGTGGCCGAGGAGAAGGGCAGCCGGGTCATGGAGCTCATGCTCAACGCTACGACGCCGTTGCAGATGCTGGCCGGCAAGGTCATCGGGAACGGGGCGGCGGGCCTGACGCAATACGGGATCGTCCTGGCGGCGATCGTGGGAGGGCTCCTTGCCCAGGGTCCCATCCACGAGGCCGTGGTGGGCTCGAGCACCGACACTCAATTCGGCGGATTGGACCCGACGGTTCTGGTCGCTTTCGTGGTCCTGTTCGTGCTCGGCTTCCTGCTCTACTCGCTCCTCTACGCCGCGCTGGGCTCGCTTGTCAGCCGGCAGGAGGACGTCCAGAGTGCGACTTCGCCACTCATGGTGTTGATCATGGCCGGCTACTTCATGTCCGTCATCGGCCTGCAGGCGATCGATGAGCCGTGGGTCAAGATCGCGTCGTACGTGCCGTTCTTCAGCCCATACCTGATGCTGGCACGAGTCTCGGCGGGTCACGTGGAGCTCTGGGAATTCGGCCTGTCGGTGCTGCTGTTGGCGATCAGCATCGTCGTGGCTCTCTTCTTGGCCGCCCGGATCTACAGTGCCGGTGTCCTGCTCTACGGCCAGCGGCTCAGCCTGCGTGAAGTCCTGAAGGCAGCCCGCGTATCGCGTTAGCCTTGGCGCCCGGGCCGGGTCGTGGCGCCGCCCTTGGGGGCGGTGCAGCAGCGGGCCGGCAACCTCGATGCCGCGCCATCAATCCTCGAGTGGGAGCCGTTGTATGAGTGCCAGGACCGGTCGCGAGGGCGGGCCTGCGACCGGGTCCGGGAGAACGTGCAGCGGCATCTCCCCGGGTTGCGCCGCAATCCAGCGCCAGAGCTCACTTCGCCGGCCCGGCAGATAGGGGCTCCGGACGTGACGCGCCATGACCCCGTAAAGCCCCTGCTGAACCACGGCCAGGTAGAGATCGATGCCATCGCCCACGACTCCCGGTACGGCTACGAGTTCGGCGCCGGGCTGAATCGCGCCGGCGAGCTGACCGCGGCGGCGCTGGAGCGGCTGCGCGATGATCGGCCGGCCGTCGGCCCAGAGGAGATCGAAGGCCAGGTAGACAGGTGCGGCGCCGGTCACGGCGCCGTCGACGGTCCGAGCCGCCAGCGCCTCCTCGTCCATCCGACCGACCTTGTCCGGGATGACGATCTCGCCGTCGAGGATGGCGGGCAGGTCGCCGACCAGGTCCTTCAGCGTGGCCAGCTCCGGAAAGAGCCGTGTCAGGTCACGGCCGTGCTCGTCGACAAGGCGGACTCGGGGCACGCGTCCGGTCCGGAGGCGCTCAACGAAGGCGAGGGCGCGACGGCCGCCCCAACGCGGCTCGAAGACATGCTCGTCCGAGTCGAAGGCGGCGTCGGCAGGGCGGGGTAGCATCGGTCGAATCGATCGAGGCAGCCGGGCCAGGTCGCCGGTGAGGCTCAGCGAGAGCTGATCGGACATCCCGCGATACTACGCCCCTCTCCGGGCACGGCCCGTCAGTACTTCTCGGGGACGAAGTGCTGACTCTGGATGGGAGGGCGAACGTAACCCTTGTCCACCTGGCGGGGCGGCAGGACGATCTGGTCCGGCGTGGTGTCCTCGTAGGGGATCGTCATCAGGAGGTGGCTGATGCAGTTCAGCCTGGCACGCTCCTTGTCGTTCGCCTCTACCACCCACCATGGCGCCTCGCGCGTGTCGGTGGCGGCGAACATTGCATCCTTCGCCCTGGAGTAGTCGACCCACTTCGAGCGGGCGGTCACGTCCATCGGCGAGATCTTCCAGCGCTTGGTCGGCTGGTTGATCCGATCCTGGAAGCGGCGCTCCTGCTCCTCATCACTCACCGAGAACCAGTACTTGATGAGGATTGTTCCCGAGCGGATGAGCATTCGCTCGAACTCGGGCGCCGTCCTGAGGAAGTCCTCGTACTCTTCCTGCGAGCAGAAGCCCATGACATGCTCGACGCCGGCTCGGTTGTACCAGCTCCGATCGAATAGCACCCACTCACCGGCGGCGGGCAGCTGGGCGACATAGCGCTGGAAATACCACTGCGTCTCTTCTCGCTCTGTTGGGATGCCGAGAGCGCAGATGCGAGCCACGCGCGGGTTGAGGGTTTCGGTGATGCGCTTGATAACACCGCCCTTCCCGGCCGCGTCCCGGCCTTCGAAGAGGCATACGACCTTCAGCCCGCGTAGCTTGATCCACTCCTGCAGCTTGACCAGTTCGACCTGGAGTCGGGCAAGCTCGGAATAGTAGAACTTGCGTTCGAGCCTCTCGCGTCGCTTCGGCACCAGGTCTCCTGTCAAGGGATCGAACTCGTCGGCACGGCCTATCTTCACGGCTTGTCGGCGCTCCGCAGCTGAGCGAACCACTCGCCGCTCACGGCGCTCGGCGGCAGCGGCTTCCGATCGGGCAGCGGCGTCCGCCTCGGCGGCCGTCGGGGGCGCGGCGGGAGCGTCCGGCTTGCGAGGAACGGCAGTCCTTGGTGCCTTGGCCTTTGAGGCCGCCCCTTTGGCGGCCGCCTCCTTCGGGGCCGATGCCTCCAACTCAGCTTCGGCGATCGCTTCGGCGGCCCCGCCGCCACCCGTGTCACGATGCTTGTGATGCTTCTTGGCCACGTCAGCCTCCTTGCCGTCAAAGGTATGTCATGGCCTTCGCTCGAGCAACGGTCCAGCCTCTCCTGACAGAAACTCCGACCGGCGCGCGCAGCCGTCGGCGGCCCGGTACGATGCCGGTCTACGAACACGGAGGAGAACCGGTGCGAATGTGGGGCGGTCGCTTCGAGGGTAAGTCGGACGAGCGTATGGCGAGGTTCACGCGATCGATCGACTTCGACGTTGCCCTTGCGGTCGACGACATCGCCGCTTCGATCGCCCACGTCCACGGGTTGGGGCGCGCCGGCTTGCTCGCGCCCGACGAGGTTGAGACGCTTGTGGGTGGGCTCAAAGGCCTGCGATCCCAGGTCGAGAGAGGCGAGCTATCGTGGGATCCGGAACTCGAGGACGTCCATCTGAACCTCGAGGCTGCGCTCCGGGAGCGAGTCGGGCCGGTAGCCGGGCGGCTGCACACGGGTCGGTCCCGGAACGATCAGGTCGCCACCGACATGCGGCTTTGGCTGCGTCGAACGATCGACGGCCTGGATGATGCGATCGTCGAGATGGAGCGCGCCCTTGTCGGCCTGGCCCGCCGCGATGGCGAGGCGATCCTGCCCGGCATGACGCACATCCAGCCGGCCCAACCGGTACTGTTCGCCCACCATCTGCTGGCCTACGTCGAGATGCTCGAGCGCGACAGGGGCCGGCTGACGGACTGCCGGCGGCGGGCCAACGTCTCGCCGCTCGGCTCGGGTGCGCTGGCGGGAGCCGGCTACCCGCTCGATCGCCAGGCCACGGCCGAGGAACTCGGGTTCGACGGCGTGACCGCCAACTCACTCGACGCCGTCAGCGATCGCGACTTCGCCGTCGAAGCGCTCTCGGCGTTCGCGCTCTGCATGGTGCATCTCTCCCGGCTGGCCGAAGAGATCACCTGGTGGTCCAATCCGCGGTTCGGGTTCGTGCGCCTTGCCGACTCGTTCTCGACCGGTTCGTCGATGATGCCCAACAAGAAGAACCCGGATCCGGCCGAGCTCGTACGAGGCAAGACGGCCCGAGTGATCGGCGGTCTGACTGGGATGCTGACGCTGCTCAAGGGCCTGCCGCTCGCGTACCAGAAGGACATGCAGGAAGACAAGCCGCCCCTCTTCGATGCCGCGGGCACGCTCGAGGCGTCGTTGCTGGTCATGGCCGGGATGGTCGCGACGCTGACCGTGGACCGCGATCGGATGAGGGACGCGGCAGGTGAGGGCTACGCCACGGCCACGGCCATGGCAGATGCGCTCGTCCGGCGGGGCGTCACCTTCCGAGCCGCCCACCATGTCGTCGGGGCGCTGGTCGCCGAGGCGGGCCGGGCCGGGGTGGCGCTCGACGCGGTGGACGACGCTACGATCGCCGCGGCCCTGGCCACGTCCGACGACTCGATTGCCATCGCGATCGTCGGCGATCGCGAGTTGCCCGGCGAGATGCGCGCGGCCGCTTCGCTGGAGGGGGCCATAGCCGGATGCGATGTGGTCGGCGGCACCGCACCCCGCCGAGTGGCTGCGGGACTGGCCGCGGCAAGTGCCCGCCTCGGTCTCTAGCCGACCGGCCTTCGTCGCCAGACGGCGACGCGGTGCAGGGGCCCGCCCGGAGCTACGGCCGGGCGGCGTCCCAATTTGCAACCGAATCGGAACCGGCGCTCACTCGTTTCGGCAGGCAGCGCGCCGTATTGTCGGGCCGGCGCCAGATGCGCCATCTTTGGAGAACGATGAACCTATACGAGTTTGAGCCGGTCGGGGAGACGCCGTATCCGCGTGCCCTCCACCGCGACGAGTCGTTCGTTCTCACTTGCGCCGCCTGCGGCTGCCGACTGACGCCTCGCGAGTCGCTGGCCGACGGTGGCCTTCTCGGCCCCGATGCGGCCTGGCGTCACTTCTGGGGTCTGCCCGGGCGGGACGCCCGCGGGTGTCGCCTCGACTGCATCGACATGCCGCACCGGATTACGCCGCTGGAGGCCGCGGCCGGGTAGGCTGCTTTACTTCGCCGCCTCGAGGCGATAGCCGACGCCGCGGACGGATGCTGGCACCGGCGCGCCAGCCGCTTCCAGCTTGGAGCGGAGCCGGGCCAGGTGCGGCTTGAGCCATTGCGGGTCCGGGTTGGGCTCGCCCGGCCAGCCCGCCGCCAGCAGCGCCGCATGCGAGACGACGTGGCCTGCTGCCCCGGCGAGAGACGCCAGAAGGCTGTACTCGGTTCGGGTCAGGAGAATCTCGTTGTCGGAGACCCACGCCGTGTGGCGGCCGCGGTCAAGGACGATGGGGCCCCAACGCAGCTCGCCGACGCCGTGCGGTTCGGCGCCGTCGCCGCGGCGGCGCATCACGGCACGGATCCGAGCCAGCAGCTCCTGCTTGCCGAACGGCTTGACCACGTAGTCGTCGGCGCCCGTGTCAAGGGCTTCTACCTTTGCCCGTTCGTCGGCCTCGCCGGTGAGGACGATGATCGGCGTCTGCGACATGCGCCGGATGGCGCGGCAGACCTCTACGCCGTCAAGGCCGGGCATGGCCAGGTCCAGCAGGACCAGGTCGGGCCGCTCCTCGGAGAAGCGCCGCAGGGCCGTGTTGCCGTCATAGGCGGTCACCACTCGATGGCCAGCTCGGCCGAGCAGGGCCGAGACGGCGCCCACCATCGCCGGTTCGTCGTCGACGACCAGCACGAGCAGGCTCGCCTCTCCCTGGCCGATGCCGTTCACCTCGCCTCCTTCAGCTCCGCCTGGTCTTCCGCGCCGGCCTCGGACATCGCCCCTGCCTCCGGGCCGCCGGCATCAGTCTGGCGCATCTCCGGTATGGCCACCATGAATCTGCTCCCACCGGCGCCGTTGTGTTCCAACCACACGCGTCCGCCCATCGCGTCCATCAGTCGCCGGGCGGCGTAGAGGCCGATGCCAGAGCCGCGCGGCCGGTTGGCCGTCCGGACGTAGGCTTCGAAGACGGCTTCCCACTCCGACTCTGGAATACCCGGACCGCCGTCGGTGACGTAGACCCTGATCTCCCCCTCCGAGCGCCGCGCGCCGATGCCGACGGATCCGCCATCCGGCGCGTACTTGACCTCGTTCTCCAGCAGATGCTCGAGTACCTGGCGGAAACGGCCTTCGTCGCCGATGCCAATCAGCTCTCCCGGAATGCTTGCGCGGCGCAGGCGATGACCGCGCAGCAGCGGGGTCATCTCCGTGGTCGTGTCGTCGATCGCACGGGCGACGTCGAACGGCAGGCGGGCCAGGCCAGCTGCCAGGCCCTCGCCTCGGACGGAGGCCAGGATCGAATCGACCAGCCGGTCGAGCCGGGTCACCTGGGCGATCGCCTGGGCGCGCCACTCCTCCACGAGGTCCTGGCTCGGAGCGGGATGGGCCGTCTCGTCCCAACCGCCGGCGGAGGAAAGGCCATCGGTGTCCATCGTCGCGTCCGCGAGCAGGTCGACATAGGCGCGGACGACCGCCAGGGGCGTGCGCAGCTCGTGCGTGACGACGGCCAGCAGCTCGGCCCGAGCGGCATCGAGCGCCGTCAGAGTCTGCAGCTGCTCCTCGGCCTCGGCCTGGAGGCGGCCCTTCTCGACGATGCCGCCCAGCAGAGCCCCGATCGTGACCAGGAATTCGATCTCCTGCGGCGAGAAGGTCCGCGATTCGATTGCCTGGACGTTGATGACGCCAATCACCCGGTCGTTCCAGGGCAATGGCACCGACAGCATCGACACGAACTGCGATTGGTCGAAGCCGGGCACCCACTTGAATCGGGGGTCTACCCGGACGTCCGGCGAGAGCACCGGTCGTCCGATCAACGCCGCGCGACCGGTCAGCCCTTCACCGGTGGCCAGCGTGACGACCCCGACCTGGTCGCTGTCGAGGCCATTCGTCGCGGCCAGGCGCAGCCGCGCCTCGTCGCGCTCCATGAGGTAGACGGAGCACACGTCGACGTTGAGGGCGTCCGTGGTCCGGTCGACGATCGTCCGCATCAGCTCGTCCCAGTTGCGGGCAGTGGTCAGCAGCTTGGCGAACTCGTGCAGGAACGACAGCTCACGGATCTTGCGGTCGGCGTCGAGCGGTGCCTCGGCCGTGTCTCGCGCGAGCCCTCCCGGCGGCCCCTCGGGCTCGAGCGCGGCGGCGCGGCTGACGTCGGCCGTCCCCGGTGCGGCTGGCCGACCGCGCGAGGCAGCGGGGCGAGCCGCCTTCGGCTGGTTGGTCTGGTCGGGATCTCTGGGTAGGGCCGCCATACGCTCGTGCTCTCGGGCCGGGCGCTACTTCGCCGCGGCCGACGGCGCATCGTAGATCCTCGTCGGCAGATCGTCGAGGAGCGGCTCCGTCCACGTCCAGGCTGCGCCGTAATGCCGGCCGACGGCACCGTGGCGAGCAGCCTCGGTTCGGAGCGGCAGGCCGAAGATCTCGATGAACCCGACCGCCGAAGCGTGGTCGAAGGCGTCGTCCGCGTCGTACGTGGCCAGGGCCTTGTCGTAGAGAGAGAGCGGGCTGCGCCGGCCGGTGACGACGGTGTTGCCGTGGTCGAGCCGAACGCGGACCTCGCCGCTGACGACGCGCTGGCTGCTGGCGGCGTAGGCGCGCAGGTCTCGGTGCAGGGCGCTGAACCACAGCCCGTCGTAGGTGAGTTGGGCCAGCTCGTCGGCCACGATGCGGTTGAAGCGGAGGGTGTCCTTTGTGAGCGTCAGACCTTCCAGGGCGCGGTGGGCCCGATGGATGACCGTGGCCGCCGGCGCCTCGTAGATCTCACGGCTCTTTATGCCGACGAGGCGGTCCTCAACGTGGTCCACGCGGCCGACGCCGTGTGCGCCGGCAATCACGTGTAGCTTCTCGACCAGCGCAACGGGGTCGAGCCTCTCGCCGTCGAGGGAAACGGGCACGCCGCCCTCGAAGCCGATCACGACCTCGACCGGATCGGGCGCCTTCGCCGGGTCGACGGTCCAACGGTAGACGTCGTCGCGCGGGGCGATCCACGGATCCTCCAGGATTCCCGCCTCGATGGACCGGCCCCACAGGTTGACGTCGATCGAGTAGATCGACTCCCTGGAAATGGTGATCTCGATGTTCCGCGCCTGCGCGTACTCGATCTCCTGCTCGCGCGAGAGGCCCATGCCGACCCGCATTGGGGCGATGACGGTCAGCGATGGGTCGAGCGCATGAGTTGCGACGTCGAAGCGGACCTGATCATTCCCCTTGCCGGTGCAGCCGTGAGCGACCGACTCGGCGCCTTCTTTGTGGGCCACTTCGACGAGCAGCTGCGCGATCAGCGGCCGGGCCATGGCTGTGGCCAGCGGGTACACGCCCTGGTACAGGGCGCCGGCCTGGACATGCGGCCAGCAGAAGTCGCGCACGAAGCGCTCCCTGGCGTCGACAACGTAGGCCTTGACCGCTCCGGCGGAGATGGCTCGCCGATCGATGTCCTCCTTGAGCACGCCGCCGCCGAGGTCGACCGTCAAGGTCACGACTTCCACGTCGTAGTGCTCGCGCAGCCAGGCGACGGCGACAGACGTGTCGAGCCCACCGGAGTAGGCCAGCACTACCTTCTTCATCGAAGAGCCTCCGAATGCACGAACGGTCGACCGGACGAGGGCGCCTCGGCTCCAGCCGGCTGATAGCTCTGGAAACGGGCCAGCCACCGCTCGAGAGCGGCCTTGGTGTCGAAAAGGACCAGCAACGTGTTGTCGCCGGCGACGGTGCCCACCTGGTCCTTGAGGCTCGATTGGTCGATCGCCTGGGCGATCGCTCCGGCGGACCCCGGTGCGGCCACCAGGACGAGACTCAAACCGCTTCGACCGATGCGTACCGGGATGTCCTCGAGCAGGCGGCTGAGCCTCGAGTCGTAGAGGTTGCCCGTGGCTGCGCTCTCGGGCGTGGCGTAGACGTGACGGTCGCCGCGCGGCACCTTGACCAGGCCCAACTCCGCTGCGTCGCGGCTCACCGTAGCCTGGGTCACGTCGAAACCGGCATCCCGAAGCCGCTCCACCAGCTCCTCCTGGCTGCCGATCGGAGTGCGGGCGACCAGCTCGAGGAGGGCCCGCTGACGCCGTTGCTTGGCTTTGAGGCCGCCGCCGTGGACTGTCATCGTTGCCATCCCTCAGGCCCCGCCCGCTGCGGCTTCGTCGGCCGCCTTGATGCGGGTTCCAAAGGTCGGATCGTTGAGGGCCCGTGTCAGGGCTTGGGGATCGGACGAGTCGGCGATGACGGCCTCGGCGCCCGACCAGCCGACCGCCTGCAACGCGGCACGGATCTTGGGCACCATCCCGCCCTCGATGACACCGTCCGCGATCAGTCTGTTGGCCTCGTCGGCAGACACATTCGCCAGCTTCTCGCCGGAGGCGTTGCGGACGCCGTCGACATCCGTCATCAGGACGAGCTGGCGGGCTCCCAGTCCGAAGGCGATGCCGGCCGCCGCGTCGTCGGCGTTGACGTTGCAGACGATGCCCTTCTCGTCACGGGCAAGCGGCGCCACCACCGCCACCTGGCCGGCCACGAGCAGGGCGTCGAGGAAGTCGCGTCGTATGCCCACGACGTGGGCCACGAGTCCGAGCCCGGGCAGGCGCTCGGCGATCATGAAGCCGCCGTCCACGCCGCTCAGGCCCACCGCGTCCACGCCACGGTCGCGGAGGTCGGACACGAGCTCCGAGTTCACCACTCCTCGCAGGACGGCCGCTGCCACCTCGAGCGCTGCCTGGTCGGTGACACGCAGACCACCCTCGAATCTGCTCGGCACGCCCAGGCGCTCGAGCCATTCGGTGATGCGCTTGCCTCCGCCGTGGACCAGGACTACGGGACGCCGGCGAGCCACGTCCGCGACTTCGTCGAGGACTCGCGCCTGGTCGGCGAGCGTCGTTCCGCCGAGCTTGAGGACCAGCACTTCGCTCAAGTCGTGTACTCCGCGTTCTCGATGACATAGTTCTCGGTCAGATCGCAGCCGAAGGCCTCGCCGGTGCCGATCCCGAGCCCGACATCAAGTCTGATCAACACCTCCGGAGCCTCCATGGCGGCCCTGACGGCGGCGCGGTCGAACGGCAGGGGAACGCCCGCGAAGACCAGCTTGCCGGCGATCGCGATCTCGAGCCTGTCGGGGTCAAGCTCGGGCGCCCGGCCGGCCCGCGGCATGGCGTCGGTGTGGTGCAGACCGGCCGCTTCGAGAAGCTGCTCGTCGGGGAGGCGGGCGTTGCCTGCGGCGCTGGCCACGCGGCCCCAGTTGGGGTCACGGCCGTGGATTGCGGCCTTTAGCAGGCTGCTGCTGATCACTGAACGGGCAATGGCCCGGGCGTCGTAGTCGTCGGCCGCGCCGCTGACCTGGCACGTGATCAGCGTCGTGGCGCCCTCGCCGTCGGCCGCCTGCTGGCGCGCGAGCGATCGGGCGACGGCTTCGATAGCGTCTCCGAGGCGCTCGGCTTCGTGGCTGGCGACCGCGACCGTGGCGCCGGCTTCGCCCGACGCGAGCAAGAAGACGGTGTCGTTCGTGCTCGTGTCGCCGTCCACGCTCAGCTGGTTCCAGGTGCGCTGGACTATTGGCGAGAGCAGCGCGAACAGCGTGGCTGGGTCGACGCCCGCGTCGGTCAGCACGATGCTCAGCAGCGTTGCCATGCGCGGATGGATCATCCCCACGCCCTTGGCAATGCCCGAGACGGTGACGGTCCTTGGCCTGCCGTCCGGTCCCTGCAGCTCGAGCTTTGTCGTTGCCAGCTTCAGCCGCTTGTCCGTCGTCATGATGGCGGCCGCCACGGCCTCGAGGTCGGCGTCCGTCGCGGCCAGCCCGGGGACGAGTCCGGCGAGCCCTTCCTTGATCCTTGTCACGGGCAGTCGCTCGCCGATGACTCCCGTCGACATCGCCAGCGTTCGCTCTGGTTCCGTGTTCAGCAGCGCCGCCAGCGCGTTGCAGATCTCGGCCTGGTCGGCATCGCCATCCGCTCCCGTCGCGGCGTTCGCACTGCCCGACGTGGCGACGATCCCGTCCGCCCAGCCGAACTGCCCGCCGCCGCCCAACTCCGAGGCATTGAGATGAGCCCGCGAGACCTTGATTGGTGCGGCCGCGAACTGGTTGCGGGTGAATACGGCGGCTACGGCAGCGGCCCGGTTGGTGGTCGCGACTACACCCAGGTCGGGCCTGCCCGAGGGCTTGATGCCCGCGGCCAGTGCGCCGGCCCGAAACCCGCCGGGCATCACCGCTCGCTGCTCCACGGCCGGCAGCCGGCTCGGCACGGGAGGCAGATCGCTGGCGCCAGTCGCATCCGCGGTCGTAGTTCGATCGGGACCCGGGTGCATCGGCTTCGACTTCCTCCGTTCGGTCGTGGGCGGCACGCCCGCCTGGCGTCTCCTGGGCGTGAAGACGCCCGGTCGGTCGACTTCTATGGAGCGATCGGGTACAGCTCGAGTCCGGTCGTCTCGGGCAGCCCGAAGAGAACGTTGAGGGCCTGGACCGCCTGCCCGGCGGCGCCCTTGACCAGGTTGTCGATGACGCTCAGGATCAGGATGCGGCCGCCGCGCTGGTCGACTTTGAGCCATAGCAGGCAGAGATTGCTGCCTGATACGTGACTGGTTGACGGTGGGTCGGTCACGACCCGGACGAAGGGCTCGTCACGGTATGCCTCGTCGTAGAGGGCGTCGAGGTGGCCCTGTGTGACCGGGCGCGTGGGCCTGACGTGGCAGGCCGCGAGGATGCCACGGGTCATCGGGACCAGGTTGGGCAGGAAGTCGATCGTAGCGACGCCAGCGTTTGCGTCCCGGCTGCCGAGCGCGCCGCGCTCCCCCTGCTGCCCCAGTTCCTGCTCCATCTCGGCGGTGTGACGATGGCTGAAGGCGCCGTATGCCCTGACGCTCTCGTTGACCTCTGAGAACAGCAGCTCGGGCTTGAGCTCACGGCCGGCGCCGGAGACGCCGCTCTTCGCATCGACGACGAGGTCGCCGATCAACCCGGCGCGGGCGAGCGGCGCCAGGGCCAGGATGGTCGCCGTCGGATAGCAACCCGGCAAGCCGATGATCGCCGCCGGCCGGTCGGCGGCCGCGCGAATCTCGTCGCGATGAAGCTCCGGCAGGCCGTAGACGGCTCGTGAGAGCAGCTTGGGTGCGGGGTGGTCGAACTTGTACCAGCGCGGGTAGTCGGCCGGGTCGTGCAAACGGAAATCCGGGCCCACGTCGAGGAGGGCCGACCCGCGTGCGGTTATCTCGGGAGCCATCTGCGCGGTCACGCCGTGCGGCATGACGGTGAAGATCGCGTCGGCCTCGGGGATGGCCGCGTCGATCACCAGGCCCGTGGTGCTGAGGTGCGGGTGCGAGACCCCGATGGGCTCGTTGTCGCGGTTGCGGCCGCTCAGGCCGGCAAGTCTCACGTTGGGGTGGTGCAAGAGCAGCCGCACCAGCTCGCCGCCGGCGTAGCCCGTTGCTCCCACGATGCCGACAGTTATCGCGCCGCGGCCCTGTCCGGCTCGGAATGCCTTCGGTCCGGAACCGTGCTCCGCTCGAGGCAGCGCCGTCTTTCCCTCAGCCAGGGGCGCGCGGCCGGCATGATCCGGCAGCGAGCCCTCACCGCGGGTGCTCGTCGTCGCTGGGTCTGGCTTGGAACGGGGGGTGGGCATGGTGGGATGAGTATACGGATTGATGCATAGCTATGCAACACGAGGCTAGACGTACCCGGCTGCCACGACCAGGACCCAGGCCAGCATGAACCAGTGCAGCAGCCAGCCCCACAGGAAGGATCTGGCCCGCCATGCCAGTAACCCGAAGAGGGCTCCACCGACGAGCGTGGAGAGCTGCTCGATCTCCGGCTTCCAGACGTGCATCAAGGCGAAGGGGATGACCTGGAGCCAGATGGCGTCGGAGCCGTACTTGCGGCCGAAAGACCACCCGAGCGCGACGCCGTACCGCCTCGGGTCCTCTCGCCAGGCCAGCACCACGATTGCGACGGGGATGAGGAACTCGAGCACGAATCGGTCGTACTCGCCCTCGACGAACCGGTTGTTGAAGGCAAGGATGAGGATCACCGTGGCGACCGTGACGACCTGGACGATCCGCGCATCGAAGCTCACGCCCCAGACCCGCCAGACCGTGGGGCGGTAGTCGTCCGCGTTGACGCCGGCCCCGTCGGGCTTCGCCGAACCTACGGCAGGTGGAAGAGACATTCCGTGTCGCCTCTTCGGCTTGCGTACATCAGGCGCCGCCGCGCCGTCCATGCTATGAATGGAGCGCCATGGGGCGCCCTGTCAGCGGACGGATGCCGGCCCCGGGGGCACCCCCAAGTAGACGGTGCCTTGCCGGTCTCTGCGCACTCGTCGGGTGCGGCGATAGAGCAGGATGTGTCCCCCGGAAAGAGCGGGTTCCGCAACTTCGAGCCGGCTCGTGAGGCGCCGTATTTCACAGCCGCGAAGTATAGGGACCCGGGCCCGCGAGTCCCGAGGTCGGCCGATCCGCATTGGTATCATGCCGCTCGGGGAACGCGCGGAGGAGGCGACCGCTATGGGATCTGGCCCGCGGGCGGATGCTGGGATGAGGTACGGAATCGCCCGCCCCGCGGCCATGTTGGCCCACAACCCTTGGCTACTGACCGGGCTGGTCGGTCTCCTTGCCGCCGCGGGACTCTGGCTCATGATTCAGCCGCTTGGCCGGGTCACCAACGACACGGACTCGGCGGCGACGGTTCTCTACTTCGAGCGGATCATCCATGGGCACCGCCTCGAGGCCTTCGTTCCGACCACTCCCAAGCCTCTCCTCACGGTCATCTACGGCCTCCTCTGGACTGCCACTGGAGACTGGCGGGCGCTGACCGTAGCCACGCTGGCCGCGGGCTCGCTGGCCGTGGCGCTGGCTGCGCGGCTTGCCAACAGGCTCAGTGGGGTGGCCGCGTCAGCAGTGGTCGTGATCGGTCTCCTGGCCTGGCCCGACTTCCGAGTGGAAGTGGCGAATGCCAACTCGTTCGTCTGGGCCCTGGCGCTGTGGCTTCTGGCGGGCGTCCTCGTGACTCTCGATCGGCCGCGGCCCTGGCTTGCCGGCGTCGTGCTGCTGCTGGCAGGCCTGGCTCGAACCGAGACGATCTGGATTGTCGCAGCGGTCTTCGCGTGCGCAGCGCTTGTCGGGCTGCGGGCCATGCGCGGCGGCGACCGCGCCCCGCTGCGCGCCACCTGGCCACTCTTGCTCGGGCTGCTTGCGGTGCCGCTGGCGTGCCTTCACGACTGGCTGCTCACGGGCCAGCCCTTGTACTGGCTTAGCGTTCCAGGCGGCTACACGGCCCTGGTAGCGCCGGGTCTGCCGTCGGTCCCTCCGTGGACTACGATCAGGAGTGAGCTGGCCTACTACAGGCCGGCAGCTGCCCTGGTCTGCCTGGCCATTGCCGGCCTCGTCTGGATGTTTCTGTCCAAGCGGCGTGCCATCGCACTGGCCCTCGCATCGCTCACGGGCGGCGTGCTCCTGACGCTCATATACCTGGCCTGGAGGGGAGTCCTCCTCAATCCGCGCTACTACGAGGAGGCCGATGCCCCGATTCTGCTGATGGCAGCGGTCGGGACGTCCGCGCTCACGACCTGGCTCTTTGGGCGTGCCATTGGGCACCGGCCGACGTCGGACAGATGGGCCACGCTGGTCGCCGGCGCCGTTGCGGCCGTCCTCGCGCTCGGTGTCGTGGCGGTGGATGTGCCTCATGACGCGCTCCCGCCGGGGCTCGCAGGGCCGGCCGCTGGTTACTCGGCGCTCCAGCCGCAGATCCCGGCCCTCGAAACGATCCTGGCGGGCGCGTCCGGTGTCGCGACGGACGTCGCCGGCGTGAGCTACCCGGTAGCGGATCTCCATTCCTGCCGAGTGTTCGTGCCACGGCCCTTCGTGCCGCTGATCTCAGTTGAGACGGGGGCGCCTATCGACGCGCTCGGCGATTCATTCCTCGCGTTTCGCACCGGCGACTACAGCGCGTTGAGTCCGGGTCAGTACGTGCTTCACATCGCTGCCGTCGACGGTCGAGGAGGCGTCTACGCTCCCTTCGAGCATTCGGGCCAGACGGTGCTCACCGTCTCCCCCGGCCGGGCGGTTCTCGTCTCCGCCGTCTACGCGGACGACCAGCAGGGCGTGTGGCTGATGCGGATCGAATCGGAGTCCGGGGTTTAGGGGCCGCTACTCGGCAAGCTGCTACTCGGCGCTGACATCCCTCATCGGCCCGGTGACCACGACCTCGCCCGACTCCTCGCCCGGGGGTGACCCATCGACGCCCGGCCGCGTGATCCTGTACCGGTGGCTGATCCGCGTCGGACCGGCCGAGATCTGGGCGCTGACGGTGCAGTACCTCGTCGCGGACAGCTCGATCGAGCGCCGGACTGCCTGCGTTTCGACGTCGCCGTCGACGACATGGACGACCGTGATCTCGGTGTAGATGTGCGGCGCAGTATCCCGCTGAGTGCCCGTTACTTCGACCGAGTACCGGTCCATGACCTGACGCTTCTTGGCCATGATCTCGACGACGTCCATGGCCGTGCAGCCGGCTATGGCGGCCAGGACGAGCTCGGTCGGCCGGGGGCCGGAGTCGCCCTCGGCGCTGTCGATGACCACGTCGTGGCCGGAATCTGTTCCAGCCACGAATCGCAACCCGCCTTCATACCTGACGCTGACCTTCTTGTCGCCCACGTTTCCTCCTTTGCCCTGCCGTCGGGGACGCCGTCGCTGCTGCCACCAGCCTACCTGGTCATTGAGATCGCAACCGGTGGGCTCCGCTGGGGCTTTCCCCGGAGGCTGCGGCGCGGTCCTTCGTGACGCCGAACTGCTTGAGATGCAGCCGCGTGCCCGTCGGTCGCCAGTCGGTCGAAATGCGGGCGAGCTTCGGGAGCCCCAAAGTCTCCGGTCGCCGGCGCGAACGCCAGCCCGTTCAGCCGGCTAGGGGCGAGTCGTCCGGGGTGGGCGACTCGGTCGCCCCCTGGTTCGAGAACTGCGTTCGGTATAGCTCCTCGTAGACGCCCTCGGCGGCGAGCAGGTCGCCGTGCGTGCCGCGCTCGACGATGCGGCCTTCGACGACGACGAGGATCTGGTCGGCGTTACGCACGGTAGACAGTCGATGCGCGATCACGACGGAAGTGCGGCCGGACAGAGCCGTCTGGAGGGCCAGCTGGACCGCCAGCTCTGACTCGGAATCGAGGTGAGCCGTCGCCTCATCGAGGACAACGATGGCGGGTGCCTTGAGCAGGAGCCGGGCGATCGCGATTCGTTGCTTCTCGCCCCCGGACAGCCGGTAGCCGCGGTCTCCAACGACGGTGTCGAGGCCGGCCGGCAGCGACTCGATCAGCGGCATGATCTGGGCGGCACGCAGCGCCTCGTCGAGCTCCCGGTCGGAAGCGTCGGGTTTCGCATACTGAAGATTGGCCCGAATCGTGTCGTGGAAGAGGTGGGCATCCTGGGTGACCACGCCGATCTCGCGACCAATCGAGGCCAGTGTCGCGTCGCGCAGGTCCACTCCGTTGATCCGTATGGCGCCCGAGCGAACGTCGTAGAGGCGCGGGATGAGGTGGCTCATCGTGGTCTTGCCGCCGCCGGACGGACCTACCAGCGCGACCAGCTGGCCCGGCCGGGCCGTGAACGAGACGTCGAACAGGACCTGCTGGGACGGGGCCTGGTCGAGCACGGCGACCGACTCCAGCGAGGCCAGGGAGACTTCTTGCGCCCTCGGGTAGCTGAAGTCGACGTGATCGAACTCGATGGTTGCGGGGCCGTCTGGGATGGCAACCGCGCCCGGCTTCTCTGCGATCATGGGTTCCAGGTCGAGCACTTCGAACACGCGGTCGAAGCTGACCAGCGCGGTCATGATGTCGACCTGCACGTTCGAGAGGGCCGTCAATGGGCCGTAAAGCCGGTTCAGGTATGCGGTCAGGGCGACAACCGTGCCGACCTGGAGCGCGCCGCCGGCGGCGAGCACGCCGCCCCAGCCGTATACGAGGGCGGTTGCGAGGGACGCTGTCAGCAGGATTGCGGCCATGAACACCCGCGTGTACATAGCCTGCGTGACCCCGATGTCGCGCACGCGGCCGGCTCTTTCCTCGAAGCTCCGGATCTCGCGCATGGGCTCGCCGAAAAGCTTGACCAGGAGCGCCCCGGCGACGTTGAAGCGCTCGGTCATCATCGAGGTCATCTTGGCATTGAGGTTGTAGCTCTCGCGAGTGAGGGCCTGGATCCGCCGGCCCACCCAGCGAGCCGGCAGCAGGATGATCGGCAGGAGCGCGAGCGCCACAAGCGTGATCTGCCACGACAGCAGCAGCATGGCGGCCAGGGTGATGGCCACGGTGATGACGTTGCCGACCACCGACGAGAACGTATCCGTGAACGCCTGCTGTGCGTCGAGCACGTCGTTGTTCAGCCGGCTGACGAGAGCGCCGGTCTGGGTCCTGGTGAAGAATGCGATCGGCATGCGCTGGAAGTGCGCGAACACCTGGGTGCGCATGTCGAAGATGAGGCCCTCGCCGACCCGTGCGGAGATCCAGCGTTCCCAGAGTGACAGGGCCGCGTCAGCGACTGCCAGTGCGGCGAGGCCGAGCGCCAGTTCCACGACCAGGCCGGAGTTGTGAGGCAGGATGCCGTCGTCGATGATGGCCCGGTAGATGAGCGGGCTCGCCGCGCTCAGCAGGGCATCCAGGATGATCAGGGTCAGGAAGACGCTCAGCATGCGCTTGTAGGGCGCGGCAAAGCGTGCGATCCGCCGGAAGATCCCGGCCGAGAGCTTCTGCGAGGTGACCGACTCGTCCCGGCGGAACGAGCGCATCAGCCCCCATCCCCCGCCACCGCCCACGCCCATGCCGCCCCGGCGCATGCTCATCGGCCGTGCCTCGCCATCTGCTCGGCAAGCGTGCCGCGGTATCTCATCGTTGCCCAGGTCGCGACGGCGGACCGTATCGCCGCGCTGTTCCGAGTGGCCGGTTCCCGCGGCGTGGCCCGCGGAGCACCGCGACGACTATTGCTTGTGAAGCGGCCTCGGCCGCGGCTGCTACCCGAGAAGGACATCACGACTCCTGTCTTGGGGAGAAGCTAGCAGGAGCGCTCGAGTCTCGCCCGGGAGGGCTTCCCGGGTTCGTGCGCGGCGCGGAGAGTGCCCCGGTCGGCAGCGCTGCCGTGTCACGTCGAAGGCCGTTGGGGACCGGGCGTCGTCGTCCCGGGCCGCCCAGGCGGGCGCCCGCCCTGGACAAGGAGAAGCAATGCGTCCGAGGCTCGACTCGACCAGGCCGAAACCCGTTAGCTCACGGGCACGGCGCCGGCCGTCGTCGTACGGGCCTCGTGCTCCTCCTGGGCCTCGAGCCATCGCTCGGCGTCGATGGCGGCTCTACAACCTTCGCCGGCCGCGCTTACGGCCTGGCGGTAGCGATGGTCGTCCACGTCGCCGGCCACGAAAACACCGTCGATGTTCGAGGCGGTGGTTGCGCCGCCGAGCTGCAGATAGCCCTTCTCGTCGGTCTCGAGCCAGTCGCGGAAGACGGCCACGTTGGGGCGGTGCCCAATGGCCACGAACACGCCGTCCAGGTGCAGGGCTTCTTCACCCGGCTCGTCCGTCCTCGCGAGGCGCACGCCTTCGACATGATCGGTGCCTACGATCTCCTCGACGGTCCGATTCAGGTGCAGCTGGATCTTGGGGTGAGACGCCGCCCGTGCCTGCATGATCTTGCTGCCACGGAAGGCGTCCCGGCGATGGATCAGGTGGACCTTGCTCGCGAAGCGGGTCAGGAAGAGCGCTTCCTCGAGGGCGCTGTCGCCGCCGCCGACGACGGCAACTTCCTTGTCGCGGAAGAAGAAGCCGTCGCACGTGGCGCAGGCGCTGACACCGCGGCCCCGCAATCGTGTCTCGCTTTCGATGTCGAGCCACAGCGCCTCGGCCCCCGTGGCCACGATGACGGCCTCGGCCCGGTACTCGACACCGGCGGCCCAGAGCCGGAAGGGCTTGCTGCCCAGGTCGACTCTGTCCACGTCCGCGTCGACGATCCTGGCCCCGAAGCGCTCTGCCTGCTTCCGGAAGAGCCCAATCAGCTCGGGCCCTTCGATGCCGTCGGGGAAGCCGGGGTAGTTCTCGACCTCGCCCGTGATCATCAGCTGGCCGCCGCCGCTGATGCCGCCGATGACGATAGGCTCGAGATTGGCCCGCGCGGCGTAGATCGCAGCGGTGAGGCCCGCCGGGCCCGAACCGATGACGACGACGCGTGCGTTCACCGGCCGGTCGGATACGCCGGCTGCCTTGATCTCCGCAGCGGGAGATCCTTCATCGCCCTCAAGGGGGGCGATGAATGTCAGTCCCAGGCCGCCAAAAGCTGCCTTGACCTTGCTGGCTGCGTCGTCACTCATGTATCCATCGTAGCATGAAGGGGATACTCCTGGGGAGTATGCCGACTTGTCAGGCGGGCCGGCGCAGGCGCCGGTGAGGCTGCCAGGCGGCCGCGCGTGTCCGGGCGGATGCCGATGCCGGCGCGGGTTCCTATCAGCTCGGCCCGATGGTCGCGGGCCAGACCGCGGCAGCGTCAAGAGAGGCCCACGCCGGACCCAACGAGCGGCGAGCGTCCACGCCGCTCGCCGCTCCTGACCCGCCGCCCCTAAATGGCTTTCGGTTCGATGGCGTGCACTTGCGGTAGCACGTCGCGACCGAGGGTCTCGATGTTGCGAATGTCAGACACGTTGGCCAAGCCGAAGATCACGTGTTGAACCCCTACATCGGCCAGTGCGCCGAAGCCTGCGACCACCTCGGACGGGGTCTGGCGGGCCAGGTCGACGCGGGCCAGGTTCGTCCGCTCGATCTCCTCGTAGGGTCGACCGACTTCCGCGCACCTGTCGCGCAGGACGGCGAACTTGTGGGTCAGCTGGTCGGGGCCGCCGAAGACGTTGCAGGCATCGGCGTACTTCGCCACAAGGCGCAACGTCTTCTGCTCGCCGCCGCCGCCGATGATGATCCGCGGGTGCGGCTTGCTCAGTGCCTGGGGCGAGTTGAGCAATCTCTCCGCTTGATAGTGCTTGCCGTTGAATTGAGCCCCCGAGCCACGCTCGCCCTGCCACATTGAGTGGACGATCTTGAGGGTCTCCTCCAGCATCTCGAAGCGGACGCCCAGCGGCGGCATGGGAAAGCCAAGACCGTGGCTCTCCTCCTCGTTCCAGGCCGCGCCGATGCCGAGATAGGCGCGGCCTCCGCTCAGAACGTCGAGAGTGGTCGCGGCCTTGGCCCAGAGCCCGGCCTGGCGATAGTGGACACCACCGACCATGAGCCCGAGGGTGGCGCTGTTGGAGTGGGCGGCCATGAACGCCAGGGCCGACCACCCTTCGAGCATCGGCTCTTCGGGCTTGCCCACGCCTCGGATCTGGTAGAAGTGGTCCATCACCCATAGCGAGTCGAAGCCGACGGCGTCGGCGGCCTCCGTGACGCTGGCCAGAGTGGGGCCGATCGCGGCGTCGCCGCCGGGCCAGGTGAACGACGGAATCTGGAGACCGATCTTCACGAGACGCCTCCGTGGCGATGGCGGCGGCCCTGCTGTGGACCGACCGCGGGTTGTTCGAAGTGGCGTCAGGTTAGCACTGCCCCCGACGGCGCCTCGAGGCCTGCCTCCGCGCGAGCGAGCGGTTGTCGCCAGCGTCGAGCGCCGTGATCCGATGCGGCGGGCCGGGCATTTGCGCCTCGGCCGTGTCCTCTGGTAGGGTGTTCTCCAATCGACACGGCGTCCCGCCAGGATCACTTGGAGCCGTCTCCCCAAGCTGGAGCCCGTATTGCGCCAAGCATTGGCCGCGGTGAGTCGGATTCTCGACCGACTGCCGCCTTTCGCCGGAACTCCCGGCCACCCGTCGAACCCTTCAGGTGGAATCGACCCCCTTGGCCGGCTCCGCATGGCGGCGTCGAGGTTTGCCCGTCGCGACGGTGTCGAACGGCTGGTTCCGGTTGGTGTCTGCGCGCTCCTGGTCCTCGCCGCGCTCGTGAGCTCACTTCCCGAGGTTTCGCCCGCGTCGGCGGCCGCACGACCGACCTACAACCCGCAGCTGGCGGTTGCCGGAGCCGTGGCCCCGAACCCACGGTTCGGCGCGGGGGACGGGCCTCTCGCGGCCGACTTCAGTGATATCTACCTCGGGGACGGTTCGATCCCGAACACGCTCCAGAACCCGGGCTCGGGGGTCGACGCCAAGACCCTGCTGCAGACCTACACGGTCCAGGCGGGCGACACACTGGGTCTTATCGCCGGCCGGTTCGGCCTGGCTACGGCCACGATCTACTGGGCGAACAAGTCGCAGCTGCCCAATCCGGCGGCGATCCGCGTCGGTCAGAAGCTGCTCATCCCGCCGATGGACGGTCTCCTGGTCCAGGTTGGGACAAAGGACACGCTCGCGTCGCTGGCCGCCAAGTACGACGTGACGGCGCAGGACATCATCGACGTCAACAACCTGCCTGACGCGAGCGTCGTTCTCGGCGAAACCGTGCTGATCCCGGGCGCCAGCGGCGGCCCGGTGCCGGCGCCCAAGGCTGCTTCCGGCGGAACCAGCACGAAGCGGACCGTTGCCGTCGGCTCCTGGCTGTGGCCGGTTTCGGGCCGTAGCTACATCAGCCAGTACTTCTGGTCCGGCCACCATGCGATCGACATCGCGGCGCCCTACGGGGCGCCGGTGGTCGCGGCTGTAGGTGGGACGGTGATCTTCGCGGGCTGGCGGTCGTACACGGGCGGCGGCAACGTGATCTGGGTCGAAGAGAACGGCAAGCTCTACACGACTTACAACCACCTCTCCAAGTGGTTCGTCAAGGTCGGCCAGAGGATCTCCGCCGGACAGCGCATCGGATCGATCGGCACGAGCGGCGAGGCCACCGGTCCCCACCTCCACTTCGAGGTCTGGACCGGCTACCCGTGGGGCCTGGGCACGGTCGTGGACGCGGTCAATCCCTGCAAGTACCTGGCGGGCTGCTAACCGCCGAGAGCCGGGCGGCGGTCGTCGCTTCGGCTCCTAGAGTCGCTCGATGCATCCCGGGGTGAAGCGCGGCCCAAACCTCGGGATCTTGATCCGCGCCACCTCGAGCAGCCGGACGACGCGGCCGCGCTGCCCCCGGTATGGGTCCAGCAGCTCGAGCATCCTGGCGTCGTCGCCGCGCGGTCCCCGGCGAGAGCCCACGCAACCAGATCCGGAAGGTGGGCGTCGCCTGGGCTGACCGCGTCGGGGTCGCCGAAGGCCGCGCGGGTCGCCTCCGCTGCCGTCCATGGCCCGATTCCCGGAATCTCCTGCAGGTTCGATTGGGCTTGCTCGGGAGTTAGCGCCATCCAGGATTCGATCTTCGGCTCGAGTCGGCCGGCTTGCTTCAGCAGCTCGGCGCGGTGGCGTTCGATGCCCATCGGGTGGAACTCGAAGTAGGGGAGAGCTGCCAGGCACGTGCCGGTTGGCGGCAACACCAGCTCAACCGGACCCGGTGCGTCTTCCCCGAGGCGCCGAAGGAGGGCAGCGTAGGCGGCCTGGGCCTCTCCGACCGTGACCTTCTGCTCGGTCACGGCCGGGACCAGGGCCGGCAGTAACTGCCCCGTCCGGGCTAGCCGGAGGCGGGGGAATCGGCGCTGCAGCTCCCGAACCAGGCGGTGGCGCGGCACGAGAGATTCCGGATCGTCCAGCAGGCCCGCCAGGCCCGGCGCCGCCGCCAGGGCGAGCGCGGCGCCGGGCCCCCAGGCCTGGGCGTGGACCGCCTCGTCGCCGGGGGCGGTCCAGAGCCGCAGAGTCGCCGGACCGGCCGCGGTGCGTCGAGCGAGCCAGGCGCCGTCGCGTCGGAAGCGGATCGTGTCGTCGTTGGGGCCATGGCGGAGCGGGGCGAGCGTGAGCCTGAGGTCGACAGGGTCCGCGGCCGAGAAGCACGCTTCGAGAGGTTCCGTGCCGCTGCCTTGGGGCGCCGCGACCGGCGCGTGACCCGCCGGCGCCGTGCCGCCCCGGCCGACGGCATCGTCTCCCTCCGTGGTGTTTCGGCCGACAGTGTCGGCCCGCGCTGAGTCGCCGGCCCTCGTCACCGGAACAGGTCGAACTCGCGCGGCATCAGGACGTCCGCGATTCTGCCCTCGCCGCGCGTCGGGTTGGCGCCGCGGACGATCGCTGCCGGTCGGCCCGAGGTCTTGCCCAGAGCGAGCTCCGCGGCCGTGGCAATCTCGTCGGCCGTGGCCCGTATCGTGCTGCGCATGATCCGGCCATCGGCATCGGGCGCCCCGCGCAGGTCGTCTATCGGCAACATGCCGCTGACGCCGATCGCCACGTCGGTTATGCCCCACCGCCATGGCCGGCCAAAGCTGTCCGAGACGATCACCGGCAGGTCCACTCCGAGCGCCGAGCGAACTGCAGCCCGGATCCGGTCGGCCGACGCGTCCGGATCTACGGGCAGCAGAGTCACCACGCTTCCGCTCTCCGGACCCATGTTGGAGGCGTCGACGCCGCCGTTCGCGCAGACGAAGCCGTGGCTCGTTTCGGTTATGAGAACCCCGTTCGTCATTCGAACCACTCGACGCGCCTCGCGCAGAACTACCTCGAGCTGGCGGGGGTCGCGATCCCAGCGCTCCGCGAAGGCGACGGCTTCCGGACGAGGTTCGATCGTCGTCAGGTCGACGACGGCCCCCTCTGCCTTGGAAACGACCTTCTGGGTGACCACGAGGACGTCGTCGTCGGCCAGGGGTAGAACCCCCGGTGTGAATCCCACAGCCGCTATGAGCAGAGCGGCCAGGTCGTCGCCGGGATGGATCCCCGGGACGCCCAGCAGGGCAATCACCGAAAGCCGGCCGACGCCCGGAGCGGGATCGGAGTGGCCCTCGTCGCGGCCGCCGTGGTTCATCGACCCAGCTCATGATCGAGACCGCGGAGGTCGGCCTCGAGCAGGTCCTCGGGCGTGTCGAGGTCGAAGCTCAGCGGCCCGTCCAACTCCACGTAAGTCGCGCCGGCAACTTGAGCGGCTGCCGCGTGCGCCGCCCGACTGCCCTCGCCGAAGCTGAAGCCGATTGCGCCGGGCGGCGCCAGGAGAAGGGCGTTCGTGCCACTGCCGTGGCGGTCCGGGACCAGGGCGACGACGGGTTTCTCCGGGGCGCTGATCGAGGCGGTCTCGGCGGCGTCGGCCAGCCGGTCGATTGCCGACGCGCTGACGCCGGGCAGATCGGCCGGCAGCACCATCACAGCCGAGGCACCGGCTGCGGCGGCGACAAGCGCCTCGGCCAGGCCTTCGTTGAGGCCGTCCGTCTCCTGCAGGAGCGACTTGGCGCCCATTGCTCGTGCCGTCCGCAGCAGATCCGGATCCTTCGATACGACGAGGACGCCCGCCAGCCGCGCGGCGGCCAACGCCTCTGCAACGGTCCGTCGGAGCAATGCCAGGACGAGGTCGGCGCGCTCCTCGGCGTCGAGCGGCTCGCCCAGACGGGACTTCGCGCCGCTCAACGAGCGCACCGGCACGATGGCAACGATCCGGCCGAAGTCGGTCCGGGTCATCGTCCGGTGCTCCCATCGGGCCGGCGGTCGGCCGGCTGATGTCGGGCGGCTGCAGTGCCGCCGGCTGGGCCGCAGGGTGGTGCGTCGCTCGCCCGATTTGCCGCCGCCAGCATCTCGCGAGCGAGAGCGGCACGAGAGGCGGCGTTCGTCATGACGGTATCGGTCACCATGACCTCGAGGCCGAGGGCCCGGACCGCGGCGGCCAGTTCTTCGTCCTGGCGGTCGAGCACGAAGGCGTCGAGCAGCCCGGCTGAGACGTAGCGCCGCGCTACGCCCAGCGCACTTGATTCTTCGCCGAGGCTCCCCATCATCCGGTCCGCCGGGCCGCGCAGCGCCTTGCCTCCGACGATGCCGGATACGCCGACTGCCGGCACCCCTCGTCGACGGGCTCCGATCAGCTCCTCGACGAGCCCCGGCACGGCCAGGATGGGTCCGATCGAGACGACCGGGTTCGAGGGGGCAACGACGATCGTCTCCGACGTGCGGATCGCCGCCCGAACCTCGGGTGTCACGGTGGCCTGCTCGACTCCAACGTAGCGGACCTCGAGCACGTCCGGCTCCTGGCGGAGCCTGACGAAGTAATCCTGGAAGTCGAGCCAACCGGCGGCTGTCCGGACCTGCGTTCGAACCGGCTCGTCGGCCATCGGCAGGATCCGCGACGTCACGCCGAGAGAACGAGCCAGCTCGAGGGCGACCTCGGTCGGTCGGTCGCCGTTGCAAAGTCGTTCGGTCCTGAAGAGGTGCGTGGCCAGGTCGCGATCGCCCAGACGGAACCAGGTGTCGTCGCCAAGGCGGGCAAGCTGGCCCATGACCGCCCATGTCTCGCCGGCGATACCCCAACCCTGGACCGGGTCGGCTATGCCGGCCAGCGTGTACAGGACCGTGTCGTGGTCGGGAGAGACTGCGAGAGAGTGGCGCTCGACGTCGTCTCCGGTATTCACGACTACGGTCAACTCGCCGGGACCGAGCGCTTGCTGGAGCCCATCGGCAAGCTTCGCACCGCCGACCCCTCCGGCCAGGCACAGGACTCGCATCACTCCTCCAGATCGCAGGCGCCATCGACGAACCGACCCGGATCGCTGGCCAAAGGGTAGCGCCAAACGAACCGCCGTCCCGGCGGGCCCGGCGCTCGCTGTCAGGCGGTCAGCTTCGGCAGCACCTCGCGACCGAAGGCGTCAATCCAGGCCGCCTGGTTACGCCCGACGTTGTGGAGATAGACCTGGTCGAAACCCATGTCCAGGAACCTCTGGATCTCGCGGCGGTGGACCTCGGGGTCGGACGACATCAGCATTCGACCCTGGAAATCCTCCGGCCGGACAAGCGCGGCCATCTGCTCGAAGTCGCGCGGCGAGCGGACGTCCTGCTTCGCGAACTTCATGCCGCCGTTCGGCCAGTGCTCGATGGCGTTGGCGACCGCCAGCTCGTCGGTCTCGGCCCATGACAGGTGAAGCTGCAGGATCTTCGGCATCTTCGCCGGATCCTTGCCGGCCTCACGGGCTCCTTCTTCGAACTTGCCGAAGACCATCTCGATCTTCTCCCCGGGCGCCCCGACGGTGATCAGGCCGTCCGCGAATTGCCCTGTCCGCTTCGCCGTCACCGGTCCGGCGGTGGCGATGTAGATCGGCGGTACCCTCTCCGGCATGGTCCAAAGGCGGCAAGTCTCCATCCTGAAGAAGCGGCCGTCGTGCTTGACCTCCTTGCCGCTGAAGAGCTTGGCGATGATCTCGATGGCCTCGAACATACGGTTGATCCGCTCGGGGGTTTCGGGCCAGTAGCCGCCGAAAACGTGCTCGTTCAGGGCCTCGCCGGAGCCGAGGCCGAGCCACGTCCGGCCCGGATACAGGACCTCGAGCGTTGCCGCGGCCTGGGCCACGATGGCCGGATGCATCCGGAACGACGGGCAGGTGACGCCGGGGCCCAGGTCGCCCTTTGTCCGGAGGCCGGTAACCGCCAGCACCTCCCAGACGAACGAGGCCTGGCCCTGCTGCGGCGTCCACGGCTGGAAATGGTCGGCCGCCATGACGCCGGAGAAGCCGGCCGCTTCGGCGCGGGCGCACAGGTCGAGGACCTCACCGGGCCCGAACTGTTCGAGCATCGCCGCATAGCCGATCTTCGCCGCTGTCATGGTTGTCTCCTCCGATTGACTCGTCCATCCGAACCGACTGTGTCAGTGGTCGGCGAACCGCTCGAACACTCGTGTCGGGCGCAACCTGAAGGTCACCCGCTGCTGTCTCGAAAACTCCTCGATCGTGGCTGCGGCGACGGCCTCGTCATCGTGGTAGCGATGCGCCAGCTCGGCGGCGACCGCCTGTGCCTCGATCGGATCCTCGTCTATCTCGACCTCGCCGCGCATCTCGAGGTAGTCGTAGCCGTCTTCCACGATGACAGAGACTCTGCGCTCACGCTCCAGGTTGGTCGGCCAGCGGCGCCTCAGGCGGCTGTTGAAGACGACCGAGTCGCCGTCGAGCTTGTACCAGATGACCGCCTGAAGCGGGCTGCCGTCCGGGTTCAAGCTGGACACGATGGCGAATCGAGGCGGAGCGAGGAATCGCCGAGCGGCCTCGGACAGTCGCGCGGTGGGGGCATCGGGGTCGACGGCGGTCATCAGGTCCTGTAGGTGGGGGCGGCCGAATCTGCCCAAGGGGCTCGGGTCGCAGGCCAGCTTCCGGGATGGTACCGCCGAATTGCCGGTGTCGGGGAGCCTACTGGCTCGAGGCGGCGCCGGTCGTGACGGCTCCCTCCCAGCCGCCTGCGGTCGTCATTGCGAGCGGCAGCCTGCCGAGCCTCGGGATCCGGCGCGGCTGCGTCGGCAGGACGGATGATCGGCCGAGCAGGAAGCCCTGCCCGAAGTCCACCTCGCGATCCTGGAGGGCAAGGAGGTCGCGACGGGTTTCGATCCCCTCGGCCACGACTTTGGCCCCGATCCGACGGCTGAACGAGACGAAAGCCTCGACGAGGGCTCGCTTGGCCGTGCTGTCCTTGTTGCCGACTCCACTCACGATCTCGCGATCGATCTTGATGATCGAAGGCTCAAGCGCGGCGATGACCGTGAAGCTCGCGTGACCGGCGCCGGCGTCGTCGACCGCGAAACCGAAGCCGAGGCGGCGAAGGGCGCGGACCTGCTTCTTGAGATGCGGGATATCGGCGACGGCCTGCTGCTCGGTGCACTCGACCACGATCTGGCGGGGCGAAAGGCCGGCGCGGCGGACGCGGTCGGCGAACGCGGCCGCCGCGAAATGAGGTGCCAGGAGGCTGGTGGGAAGGAGGTTGATGCCGAAACGCGTGTACTCGCCTAGAGGGTTCGGACCGGCAACTTCGGCAATCCGGGCCAGCGTCCGCTCGACCACGAAGGCGTCGAAATCGACCGGGCGCTTGGCGACCAGGGCGGCGTCGACGATGGCACTGATCGTCTGCGGCTGCAACGGCATCTGGGGCCTGAAGAGGCACTCCCACTCGTGGGCCCGCATGGTTTTCAGGTCAGCGATCGGCTGGAACTCGACGTGGTGGCTCGTCTTGAGAGCGAAGAAGTAGTCGAGGACCTGGCGCTTGGCGATGTCGGGCGTGTCGTCCATCCCGAATCGGTCGCCGAGCCCCGAGATCCGCACCGCGTTGCTGAGGGCCACGATGTAGCGCTCGGCGACGGGCAGCGACGGATCGACTTCCGCCAGGCCGTAGGGGGATATCTGGGCGACCAACCCCAGCAACGCTTCCGCCAGCTCGCCTGTGCGCCCGATCACGCACCAGCCGGAATCGGCCAGTTCGATCACCCGCGCGCTCGGAACCTCCTGCGCGACGCGCGACACGACCCTACTGTCACGAGACCAGAGAAGCCCCTCAGCTTCCCGCCGTCGGGCATGACCGAGTCGCACTGGTTCCTCGCTTACGTGTGGCCTTCAAGGCGGCACCTTGGCCGGGAGACGGGATCGACCAATTCGAGGGCCGGGGAAGTCTCAAGTTCGACGCTCCCTCGCGCAGGTCTCGGCGTCTGCCTGTCCCCATCGAATGATCGCCGGGACGCCACCCAGGGCCGTCAGTGCATATGTATCCCAGGTTTTCCACCATTTGTCCACACCCAACCGCACCGACCCGGCGCGAACTGCCCACGGCGCAGGCGACGGATCCGGATTCCGCCGCCCAGGTCGACTCACGGCAGCCACCCGCAGCCTGGTGATCGAGAACACGGCCGGCGCGCGCGCCGGCACCCCGTTTCGGGGCGGCCGTCTAGAATCGGGGCCTGCGAGCGATCGCTCGGCCGTTCGAACCAGCCCTGGAGTCCGCCGATGCCTCAAATCCACCTCCGCGCCGAGCCCAACGACTACGCGCCGCTCGTTCTGCTGCCGGGTGACCCGAATCGCGCCACCTGGATCGCCGAGAAGTTCGACGGTGGCGCCGCCTCGGCGCGCCGGGTCAACTCCCACCGGGGATTGTTGGGATACACCGGAACGTACAGAGGCGTGCCGGTCAGTGTTCAGACGAGTGGAATGGGCGCCCCGAGCATGGCGATCGTGGTCGAGGAGCTCATCCGGCTGGGCGCCGAGCGCTTGATCCGAGTCGGCACATGCGGTGGCATAGGCCGCGGCATCAAGACTGGCGACATCGTCATCGCCACGACCGCGACGCCAGCTGATGGAGCGACGCGGACATACCTTCACGGTGATCCTTACGCGCCGTCCGCCGACTTCGGACTGGTGCAGGCGCTCGCGGAGACGGCCGAGAAGCGCGGTTTGAAACCACATGTCGGCCAGGTTGCAACCGTTGACGTCTTCTACAACCCGGATTCGGATTACTTCTCCAAGTGGCGCAGCCGGGGCGTGCTTGCCTTCGAGATGGAAGCGTCCGTCCTGTACTACCTCGCCTCGCGGGCGCACGCGGCGGGGGCAAACGTGGCCGCCGCGGCGATCCTGACCGTCAGCGACGTGCTCTCCGAGGAGGCTACGTCGGAAGAGTCGTACATGCCGCTTGACGACCTCAACAGGTCGATCGAGCAGACGATCGAGATCGCCATCGAAGCAGGGATCGCGGGCTGATGGCGATCGGCCCCTTGGTCGGCTCGAATCCCGAACCCAGAGCGCGCCCGGGTCGACTCGGTCGGTCGGCCGCCTTTGGGCCCGAGCTCGAGTTTGCCATCGACCTGGCGCATCAGGCCGGTCGGATCCAGATGGACCACTACGAGCGACTCGAGCAGATCCAGTCCAAGGGGCCACGCGACGTCGTGACCGAGGTGGACCATCTCTGTGAACGCCTGGTCATGCAGGCCATCCAGGCCCGGTACTCAAGCGATGCGTTCTACGCCGAGGAGATCGGCCAGGTGGCGGCAGTAGACGCCGCAAAGTCGGGTCGGGTTTGGATCGTCGATCCGCTCGACGGCACCATCAACTACGCTAACGGCATCCCATTCTTCTGCATCTCCATTGCGCTGGTGGCGGAAGGTCGGCCGGTGGCAGGCGTCGTCTACGACCCGACGCGTGATGAGACCTTCGCCGGGTCGATCGACGGGCCGTCTCTGCGCAACGGGGAGCCGATCCACGTCGGCGACAAGGCGCTCCTGGAGGATCTCGTCGTCACCCTCGCCGTCGGCGGACGGGGCACCGTCCGCAAGCGCGGCCAGGCCCTCAAGGCCATTCGGGCGCACCGGTCGATGGGCTCGTCCGCCCTGACGCTGTCCTACGTCGGTTGCGGCCGGTTCGACATCTATGCCCAGGGAGCCGGGCTTTCGGCCTGGGACGTGGCCGCCGCGGGGCTCATCGCCGAGCGAGCCGGGGCCACGGTCACCAGTCTCGCAGGCGGGCCGTGGTTCGACCTCGCCTGCCCGCCGAAGAAGTGGACGTGCCTGGCTGCGTCGCCGCGTCACCACGCCACCATGCTCGCCATGCTGAAGTGACAGGCGACGACGCGCAGCCCGGCGGTGCTGCGCGTCGGCGATCGAGGCGCCGGCGGACTGACGGGAGGCCGAACCCTGAGCCGCCGCGGCGGGTCAGTCCTGCCAGAGGTGCGGGCGCGCGGCCAGGCGGGGCTGCCCGAGCTCCTCACACAGGGCGGTGAATTCGGCCCGTCGCGCCCCCTGCCAGAGCAACTCTCCTGGATCTTGCTGGGGCAGGGAAGCGTCGGTGGCCAGGGTCGCCAGGCGCCGGAACAACAGCGCATCGGGCCAGCGGGCCCGAAGAGTGGCGTTGAGAGCGGCCGCTGACCGCAGGTCGACGTGCCATTCCCCGACATGCGTTGGGATCGATTCCAGGTGTTCGAAACGGCCGAGGACGGCGGCCGCGGACCGCTCTCCCCAACCCGGCAGGCCCGGGAAACCGTCGGCCGCGTCCCCGACCAGGGCCAGGTAGTCGGGAATGGAGGCCGGCCGCACTCCCCAACGAGCTACGACGCCGGCCTCGTCCAACGTGCGGTCGCGGCGCCGGTCGCGCATGACGATCCGTTCGCCGCGGACGCACTGCGCCAGGTCCTTGTCGGGCGTGCATATCACGACCCGATCGACGCCGGGCGCCTCCCCCCAGCGGGACGCGGCGGTGGCCAGGGCATCGTCGGCCTCGCAGTCGGCCATCGGCCAGACGACCAGCCCGAGCGCCGCCATTGCGCGTTCGGCGAGCGGGAATTGGGCGAGGAGCGCAGCCGGGACGCCGACCCCGGTCTTGTAGCCGGCGTACAGGTCGTTTCGGAATGAGCGGATGACATGGTCCGTGGCGCAGCCGACGTGCGTGGCGCCTTCGTCGCGGAGCAGGCTCAGCAGCGTGTATAGGAGGCCGACGACGGCACCGACGTCGCGGCCGTCGCGGGCAAATGACGTCGGCCGGGGCGCGTAATGGGCGCGAAACAACTCGTACGTGGCGTCGACGAGATGAAGTTGCATCGACCTACCTTAGCCCGGCTCCACTGATCGCCGCTCGGCCGGCGGAGCCGGGCCGGGAGCTCCGTCGGCCTCGAGCCACGCGCGACTCCATGCGCGTACCGACGGCCCGCGCCCCCGCGTTCGGGCGCGGCCGGGTCAGCTGGCGGACGGTCTCGCGCATCGCGTCAGCGGGCGGACGGGTCACCCGGAGCGGTTCTCGGACCTACCAACACGACACCGGCCGCAGCCATCTCGTCGAAGGCTCGGTCGCCGTCCCCGGGCTTCAGGTCGACCGCTCGGACTGCGTCGAGCAGGACGGCCGTCTCGTATCCCAGGCGCACGCCGTCGAGGGCGGTCGCCTTGACGCAGTAGTCGGTGGCCAGCCCGCATACGAACAGGGTCGTCACGCCCCCCCGTGCGAGCGTCGAGTCGAGCTCGGTCGGGACCGTGATCCCGCCGGTTGGGTCGCGCATCGAGAAGCCGGAATAGCCGTCTTCGCCTTGGGCGCCCTTTCGGACGACCGGGCCACGAACGGACAGGTCGGGATGGATCTCGGCGCCCCACGTCTCCTGGACGCAGTGGACCGGCCAGATGCCGCCGTCCTGGGCGAAGTGAGGAGTGTGGGCAGGATGCCAGTCCTGGGTGTAGACGACCGCCGCCCCGGCGTCGAGGGCGTGCTTGATCTCGGCGTTGACCAGCGGCACGATCTCCGCGCCCCCGCGAACCGACAGGCTACCCGAGGGATCGGCGAAATCGTTCTGCAGGTCGACGACCACGAGCGCCACCTGCGGGCCGTACCGCCCGCTGATGTCGCCGGCGTCGTCGACTCCGCGCCCGGGGGTATCTACGCTATCGATCATCGACCTGGTTTCCTCCGTCCACCGAGTTTCCATGCCGTTGAAGAGGTCCTTTGTAGGCCAAAGCGGCTGGCCGCGCAAGCGAGCCAGGCGGCCCGATGCGGCGTCTCGCTCGACCTCGTTCAGGACTCTGAAATGTCGATGTAAGGAAGTTGCCGATCGGCAGGGGGCGGCCGTCAGGTTCCGCGATCTACACTCAACCGTACATCTGTGGCAGAGACGCATCCTATAGCGGGACGCCAGTGACGGGGCGTTTCCGAATTTCCAAGCGGCCCGGGTCCCCCTCCTCGGGCCGCTTGTCATGTCCTGGACGGTCGCGGAGCGGCGCAGGCGCCGGCGCCGGACTGCCCTTCGGCTAGGGCTCGGCTCACCCGCCCTGCAGCGTCCGGTCGCGGCCGCGACGGTCCCACTCTGGCACGTGCGGCCCCGGCGAGGTGGTGCGCCCGCTGTCGTGGCTCTCTTCAGCGCGTTCCGGGTCGACGTCGAGCAAGTAGCCGATACTCTGAAAGGTCCTTATTCGACCGGGTTCGCCTGGCTTCGCTCCGAGCTTTCGGCGGACGCGGCTGACCCAGGCCCGGAGGTACTGGAGGTCATCGCGGATTCCGGCCCCCAGACCTTGGTGAGCATTTCCGGTCGAGGCCCGCGACGCGGCCCCTAAAGGATGCCGATGCCACGTTCCGCGACCGATCGGATAACCTGCAGTGGGCGGTGTCGCGCGCAGGGGCGCGACCGCACCCTTCACCGGGCTCCGGAGAAGCTGCCAGCCAATGTACTTCGACGAGTTCAAACATCAACTCCCGGACATCGATCCGATGGAAACCCAGGAGTGGCTCGACGCGCTCGACCAGATCCACAGTCAGGAGGGCGACGAGCGCGCCCGTTTCCTTCTCTACAAGATTCTGAAGCGGGCACGTCAGCTCCACATCGGGCTGCCTCCGCTGACCCAGACTCGCTACATCAACACCATCAGCCCCGAGCAGGAGCCCTTCTTCCCGGGCGATGAGGATCTCGAGCGCCGCATCCGCCGGCTCATCCGCTGGAACGCGGTAGCCATGGTCCTGCGGGCGAACAATCGAGCGCCCGGACTGGGTGGCCATCTCGCCACCTATGCGAGCGCGGCCACGCTCTACGAGGTTGGCTTCAACCACTTCTTCCGCGGCAAGGACGACGGCGGATCGGGCGACCAGATCTTCTTCCAGGGCCATGCCGCCCCGGGCATCTACGCCAGGGCTTTTCTAGAGGGCCGGCTGAGCGCGGAGAACCTGGATCACTTTCGCCAGGAGGCGTTGTCGGGCGTCGGGCTGCCGAGCTACCCGCACCCGCGGACCATGCCGGACTTCTGGGAATTCCCGACGGTGTCGATGGGCCTCGGCCCGATCGCTGCCATCTACCAGGCCCGCCTGAACCGCTACCTGGCGAACCGTGGCCTGGCCGACACGTCGGCGAGCCGGGTCTGGGCTTTCCTCGGCGACGGCGAGATGGACGAGCCCGAGTCAATCACCGGCCTCGCGCTCGCGGCTCGTGAAGGCCTCGACAACCTGACCTTCGTGATCAACTGCAACCTTCAGCGTCTCGACGGCCCCGTCCGCGGCAACGGCAAGATCATCCAGGAACTCGAAGGGCTCTTCCGCGGCGCCGGCTGGAATGTCGTGAAGGTCATCTGGGGTCGCGAATGGGACGACTTGCTGGCTCGCGACGTCGAGGGCGTCCTGGTCAACAAGATGAACGAGACCGTCGATGGCGAGTTCCAGAAGTACTCCGTGGCCGGCGGTGCGTACATCCGCGAGCACTTCTTCGGGCCCGACCCACGACTGCGGCGGCTCGCCGAGCACCTGTCGGACGATCAACTGGCAAGACTCCGTCGGGGCGGCCACGACTACCGCAAGGTCTACGCCGCGTACCGCGCCGCGACCGAGTACCGCGGGGCCCCGTCGGTGGTGCTGGCCCATACGATCAAGGGCTGGACGCTCGGCCCCGGCGTGGAAGCGCGCAACATCACCCACCAGGCAAAGAAGCTCTCGGAAGCCGAGCTGAGGATCTTCCGCGACAGGCTGGAGCTGCCCATCCCCGACTCCGAGCTCCACGACGCGCCCTACTACCATCCCGGCCCGGATTCGGAGGAAGTCCGGTACATGCTGGAGCGGCGGCGGGCGTTGGGCGGCCCGGTGCCCCGTCGCGTCGTCCGAGCTGTGCCGCTGCCGGCACCGCGGCCGGAGGTCGACGCTGAATTCGCCTCCGGGTCCGAGATGGCGGTCAGCACGACCATGGCCTTCGGTCGGCTGCTGCGCAACTTGATCCGCGACCCGCAGATCGGGCCGAGGATCGTCCCGATCGTGCCCGACGAGGCGCGCACCTTCGGCCTCGACCCGCTCTTCAAGGAGGTGGGCATCTACGCGTCGATGGGTCAGGGCTACGAGCCAGTCGACTCGGACCTGGTCCTGAGCTACCGCGAGGCCCAGGACGGGCAGGTATTGGAGGAGGGGATCACCGAGGCGGGCGCAGTCGCCTCGTTGCAGGTTGCGGCCACGTCGTACGCAACTCACGGCCTGCCCCTCATCCCGTTCTACATCTTCTACTCGATGTTCGGCTTCCAGCGGACAGGCGATCAGTTCTGGGCCCTGGCCGACGAGCGCGGTCGCGGTTTCGTCATGGGCGCGACGGCCGGTCGGACGACCCTCATGGGAGAGGGTCTGCAGCACGACGACGGCCATTCTCACCTGCTGGCGTCGGTGATCCCGAACATCCGGGCCTACGACCCGGCCTACGCCTACGAACTGGCGGCGATCGTCCGTGAGGGCATCGACCGGATGTACACGAAAGGCGAGGACGTCTTTTACTACGTGACGCTCTACAACGAGAATTACCCGATGCCGAAACGGCCGGACGGCCTGACTGACGAGCAGATCGCCGGCGGCATCTACCGCCTGCTCGACGCGCCGACGCTCGGGGCGGCCGCTCGTGTAGACGGCCCGCCGGTCCGACTCGTCGGCAGCGGCTCCATCCTGCAGCAGATCGTGGGCGCTCGGGATCTTCTGGCCGAGCGTGGCATAGCGGCCGAGGTCTACAGCGCCACTTCGTTCCAGCGGCTTCGCGTCGACGGCCTGGCGACCGACCGATGGAACCGCCTCAATCCTGGCGAGAAGCCGCGTCAGCCGCTCGTGGCCCGGATCCTGCCGGCCGAAGGTGGCCAGATCGTCATCGCCACGGACTGGATCCGAGGTTACCCGGACCTCGTGGCGCCCTGGTTGCCGGCGTCGCGGATCGTCCTTGGCACGGACGGCTTTGGCCGGTCCGACACCCGCGAAACCCTGCGCAAGCTCTTCGAAATCGACGCGTTGCACATCGCGGCGGCGGCGATGGTGGGCCTGGCCCGCGCCGGCCGGATGGCCACGGCCGATGCCCAGGCTGCGGCTCGCGAACTCGGCATCGACGAGTCTGCCCCTGATCCAATGGCGCTGTAGGTCGGGTTCTCGGCTCTTCGGTGACATGGCTTTCCGCAACCGCGGTCGGCGGCCCGATGCGGGTCCTTAGGCCCTTTGCCTGGCGCTTCATCCGGCGCTCGACGGTTGCCTGTCGATCGGACAAGCGGACGCCGGCAGCTACCATGGCGGAACCGATGGCGTCCGCCATGGTCCGACGACGTGGTCGGCGAACGGTTCCATGGCGGTGGTAACTGGCTCGGCCACGCTCTGGGGGTGGCTGACGATGCCACCGGAAGAGCTATGCGGCTCGGGACTCCCGGTCTTGACCGGTCCGTTCGCAGCGGATGCATGCGGCTCGGCCGGGTAGCGGGAAGTCCATCTTCCCGAGCGTACCATCCGAGGCCGTGAGGAGCGGCGTCACGGCCGGACGGCCGGCCGGACGGGGCGCGCTTCCCCACTCCCACGACCGCGCTAGGCTATCGGCGTCGTCGCGTAGCAGACTCAGCCGGCGACACGAAGCCCGAAGGAGATCAGCGCGATGGCGACCAGACGGCGGTCGGCCCGGTCGGCCTCTGCGCCGGCGCACGAACGCCTGGGCATAACGTGGTCGGACCAGACGGTCCGACTGCTCGTCTTTGCCCTGGGCGTCGCCGTGATCCTCTGGCTGGCTCGCGGCATCATCGGTCCGTTCATCGTCGCCGGGGTTCTGGCGTACGCCTTCTCTCCGGTCGTGTCGGGCATCCAGGGTCGGACTCGACTGCCCAGGGTGGTGGTCATCGGGATCGGCTACGTGCTCTTCCTGGGTATCGCCGGCGTGCTCGCGTTCGTCGCCGCCGAACGCGCCGGCAAAGAGCTGATCGACCTGTCGTCGGGCGGGCGAGACATCTTCAGCGCGGCGTTGCACAAGCTTCTTGGCAACACGGTGGTCATCGCCGGCAACGCTTACTCAGTCGACGATCTGGCAGCTCAGATCAGGCAGGCCTTCCTGGGCCTGATCAACTCGCCTTCGAGCGCGGTGCAGGCCGCCGAGAATGCGGTGAACATCGGGCTTCAGGTCGTCTTGTGCCTGATCGTGACGTTCTACTTCCTTCTCGACGGACACCGCTTCGGAGGTTTCGCGTTGCGGTTCCTGGATCGCGAGCGGCGAGCCGATGCGATCAGGATCTCCCGGCGGGTGCACGTCGTCCTGGGGCGATGGCTGCGGGGCCAGCTGTTGCTGATCGTCCTGGTGGCGGTGGTTCTCTACGTGATCCTGGGGCCGCTGCTGCACGTTCCCTATGCCCTGGCCCTGGCCATGTTGAGCGGCGTCCTGGAGATCATTCCGCTCGTCGGTCCGTTGATCGCAGCGGCTCTGGCGGGGACCGTGACCTTCGCCAGGCACGGGACAGACACGACGATCCTGGTCCTTGCGGTCTACCTCGTCCTTCGCCAGGTCGAGGATCAGGTCGTCATGCCGCTCGTGATCGGTCGGGCCGTCCATCTCCACCCGGTCGTCACCATCTTCGCCGTCCTCGTCGGGCTGGCAACCTGGGGCATCCTCGGCGGGTTGCTCGGCGTTCCGGTCGCGGCCGCCCTCAACGTCACGCTGTACGAGCTCTACCCCGAGGAGACCGGCGGAAAGGGCGATGAAGCCGTCGGCGTTGAAGAGGAGGCTTCTGCCGACCGCGTGGCCAATGCGAAGGGAGCCGCCGGTGCCGGCCCAGGTGAGGGTGCGGCTCCGGTCGGGACGGGCTCCCTTACGGATGCCGAAGGCTCTTCCGATTGGGGCGGAGGTGATGCCCTGCGGCCGTGACGCCAACGCCCGGCCGGCCGCCATCCCTCGGGCAAGACGTGCGGCCCGCGTCCGGTCGTCGCGAGCGGGCAACGGGCGTTGGGGAGGTTAGCGGAAGCTTCCTCGCCTGGGTCTGTACAGCTGGCTAGATCCGACCAACGGCGATCTCGTGAGGCCGGGTTTCAGCCGATCGGCTGACCCCACCACACGCTGGCCGCCAGGATCACGTAAAGCCCAACGAGGGCCAGGCCCTCGATCCAGGTCGACTCGCCGTCGATGACGACGACTGCGGCCAGGAGCGCCGTCAGGGCCAGCGCCGCCACGAGCAGCGGCGACACCACCAGGGTCAAGGTCGCGCCGCCCATCGCAAGGCTTGCCAGGACGAGGACGGGGGCCAGGACCAGGGCCACCTGCAAGCTCGAGTTGAGGATGACGCTCACGGCCAGGTCGCCTTTGTCGGCGAGCATGGCCGAGATGCCGACGAAGTTCTCGACGGCGTTGCCGGCGATCGCGACCACGACCAGCCCGGCGAACGCCTGCGACATGCCGAGCGAGTCCATGGCCGGCGTGAGGGCCTGGACGAACCAGTCCGAGACGAATGCCGCGCCGAGGCCGGCCGCGATGAGCGTCCCCGTCGCCAGGGCCATCGGCCACGCCTTCTCGTCCTTGATCTTGCCTTCGAGCGATCCAGCCGCCGGTCCCTTGCCGATCGAGAACGGCAGGCTCGCCGCGAAGACGACGAGCAGGACGATCGAGACGACCACAGAGAGCTCGGTGGCGTGGCCCTGGGCCGGTCCGCCGGGCGAGGCCGCGATGGTCGGGATGGCTATCGACGCAGCCGCCAGCACGAGCAGGGTCGACATCATCTTCGTCTGATCGGTTCCGAACCTCTGTGGTCCGTGGCGCAGACCGCCGGCCATGAATGCGAGACCGAGGACCAGCAGCGTGTTGGCCAGAATCGAACCAACGAGTGCGGCTCGAACGACGTCGAGCAGGCCGGCGCGCAACGCGAAGACGCCGATGAAGAACTCGGGCAGGTTGCCGAGCGCCGACTGGAGGACACCCGTCGCCTTCGGCCCCAGCCGACGGCCGAGCTGTTCGGTGCCCTCGCCGACCATTGCCGCGAGACCGGCCAGCCCGATTGCGGAAGCCGCAAAGACTGGCACGCCGGGCGCGCCGCCGACTCGAAGCAGCAGCGCCGCCAGACTTGCGCCGACGGCGACCAGGGCGATGATCCTGGTGCGGGTCTCGAAGTAGCTCAGCACGGATCGGCCTCCTCGGCCGATTCTGCCCGAGGTGAGCCAATCTCGTGCGCCGGTACGGTTTCGAGCCCGGGCTCAGCCGATCGGCGGGCTCTGTCGGGATCCATCGACGGCTGGTTGGATCTCGCGCGCTTGATCGGCGACTCCGGAGTCTCGACGGCCAGATTCGAATTCAATAGGGAGGCCAGGGCACGGCGCGCCGGTTCCGATCCGGTTGGGGTAGGGTCCCACTGGAGAGCAGCGCCTCGATCCGGCGGGAGGTGGCGGCCACTTCGTCGGGATCCAGGAGCGCCAGGAGCTCCGCGCCGAGAACCCCCGCCATCCGCTGGTTCAGCCCGCTGAGAACGGCCCGCTCCTCCTCGTTCAGGGGCTGGCCCCGCCACTGCCACAGCACTGTCCGCAGCTTCGGCTCGACTGAGAAGCAAAGGCCATTGTCGATGCCGTGGATCCGCCCATCGGGGAGAGGCAGGAGGTGACCCACTTTCCGGTCGGCGTTGTTGAGAACGGCATCCAGCACGGCGATCCTGCGCAGCGCGTCGGCGTTCGAAGCGATCAGCTCGGTCGGGTCGATGGACTCGTCGATCTCGACCCACAGCTGGACCATGCCTTCGCCGAAGGGCCCGCCGCGCATGACCGTCGGTGGGACTACGTCCCAGCCGCATGCCTCGGACACCAGGTAGGCGCCGACCTCGCGGCAAGCCAGCGTCCCTTGCGGGAAGTCGTCGAGCGGCCGTTCGCCGCGGATCGGCTTGTAGACGCAGCTCGCCGTTGCCGTGTCTAAGGGATCGTCACCAGGGCCTGCCACCAGGCAGAAGAACGTCGCGTTCGAGGCGCTCAGCAGCCTGCCCACGACCGCCATCTCGCCGTCGCGCAGGAGTCGGAGCGCGGCCGCCTTGTCGAGAAGGCCGGCCACCTGCCGGCCGGCTAGTGCCGCCGCTTCCATCTCGGCGCGCGTCAGGCCGGCGAAAGTCGGACTGCATCCGGCGGCCGCGCCAGCCTGTCCCGGCGTGGGCCTCTTGCCCGCAGGCTCGGTGCCTCGCTCGCCTCGGGTTCGTTGTTTACGCCGCCGGGATTCGGTCATCCAGATCAGTGCATGAAACCGTTGCGGCGAGCGCAGATGTGGCCCTCGGGGTTGAGAGGCTGGCCGCAGAACGGGCACGGTGGCCGTCCGGCCGCCACCACGTCCAGAGCTCGCCGGGCAAAGGCTACGGCCTTGCGCGACTCCAGCTGCACGCGAACGACGTCCGACCCATCGTCATCCTCATCGGCATCCGCCATCTCCTCGGCGGCCTCGCCGTCCTCGTTCATGGCCCGAGCCTCGACGACGATGGACTCGTCGTCGCCATCCCAGACTATGGCCATGGTCCCCACACGGAACGTCTCGTTGATCGGCTCGTCCAGAGGGGCCGTGTCGATATCAGCCGGCGCCGGCTCCAGGGGCACATTTGCCCCACGCTCGCGAACCTCCGCCAGCAGCTGGGTCAGTCGCTCGGCCAGTAACGCGACCTGGACCTTCTCCAGGACCACGGACACGATCCGATTGGCGTCGCGCGCCTGCAGGTAGAAGGTGCGATTGCCCGGTTGGCCTACTGTGCCGGCCACGAAACGATCGGGGTTCTCGAAGTTGTAGACGCGTCGAGCCATCTGGTCTCCAGGCGAGTCGGGCGCCATGCCCGCCGACGCACCGAATCTATACCTCACGGCGAGATGTCTCCGCCTGGCCTGCACCTCGAGGCGTGGGTGAACCAGCCCGGCGGTCGTGTTTCGCCGATGGCGCCAGCCACTCCTGGGCGGCGGCCGGCGGCCTTTTAGGCAGTCTGACGCCCTGCGCTTATAAATTGATAGGTAGGTCTTGACAAATAGAAATAGCACATGCTATTATATGAATAACAGTGAGCTTGGTCTCCAGATGGACTTGAACCCGCCACTGGCACGCCGCCGGCGATGCTCGCAGAAGAGGCTTCAGGAAGCATGTCCCGCGACGTCATCTCAACCTGTCCCGTCTGCTCGAGCGAGCTGTCGGTCACCCGGCTTCAGTGCCGGGGATGCGGCACGGCCATCGAGGGCGACTTCAATGTCGGTCGCTTCGGCCGCTTGGGCCGGGAACAGCTGGCTCTGCTCGAGAGCTTCCTGCGCGCTCGGGGCAACGCCAAGGAGCTCGAACGGGAGCTCAAGGTGTCATACCCGACGGTCAGAGCACGGATCGAGGCACTGGTGCGAGCCCTTGGGCTGGATGACGGAGCGCCGACCACGGCCGAGGGCGAGGCTGGTCCGGGGCGCTCCGGCGAGGCGGGTGATCTGCGCCGCGACGTCCTGGAACGCCTGGCTCGACACGAGGTCACGGCAGACGAGGCCGCGACCCTGCTCCGCCCTCGGAAGGAGTAGGGGATGGGAACGCTTGAGCGGACTGAGACGCTCGCCCACCACATCGGAACAAACGGACGGGTCTCCGTCAAGACCATCAGCGGCATCCTACGGGTTCGAGGCATCGACGGTGAGGAGGCCCATCTCTCGGTCACGTACCGGATTCGAGCGACCGACCAGGCAGCGGCGGAGCGAGCTCTCGAGACTGGACGCGTGTTGATCGATCGCGGTCCCGGCTCACTCGAGGTTGAGACCCCGGAGCGCCGACTGTCCACGGGCCTGGTCTGGCTCTTTGGCGGAGCGCGCGTCAGTGCCGATGTCTCCGTGGACGTGCCGTGGGGCACGCGGGTCCGGTACGAGACGATGAGCGGCTCGATCGAGGCCGAAGCCCTCGTGGGCGACCAGAAATACAGGACCGTTGCCGGCGACATCAGGCTCTGGAGGCTGGGCGGCCTCGTGGAAGCCGGATCGATTTCCGGGTCGATAACGCTGGACAACGGTGGCGATGTCCGTATCCGGGCAAACACCGTCTCCGGCGGCATCAGGGTTCGCGCCCGCCGCTTCTACGCCACGGCCCTGTCGTCGACCAGCGGAGCAATCGCCGTCGTCGGCGCGCTCGATCCTTCGGGCGACCACCGGGCCGAGTCGATCTCGGGAAGCGTCGACCTGACTCCACTGAGCGGCGTCACGGCCGAGCTCAGGGCCATATCGGGCTCGATCAACTCGAACGTCGAGCATCGGATGACGGGCGGGCGCGGCTACTGGCGCTCGATCGTCGGCGACGGGGCGGCCGTGTTCAGGGTCAATTCCACATCCGGCAGTCTCCACATATTGGAGGCGCGACCCGGCGATTCGGTGGTCATGGCGGCGGCGCCGGCTTCCCAGCCGGCGCCCTCGTCGACGGCGTCGTCTGTCGTCACCGGGGAGGGAATCGGCCAACCCGCTGCGGCGACCGAAGCTGGGAACGAGGAAGGGCCCGAGCCTCGGGAAACGGAAGAGAGCTGGGACCCGGACGAGTCCGGAGACGCTCCCGACGACGCAGCCGCGGTCGATGAGCTGGCCGTCCTTCAGGCGCTCGAGAGAGGCGATATCGGCGTGGACGAGGCTGCCGAACGCCTCGATCGGTCGAGGAGCTAGCGATGTCGGGCGAGCTCGAAGCCCTGCTCAGGCTGGTCTCAGAGGGCCGCCTCACGGCCGAGGAGGCGGCGCCGATAGTTGCCGCACTCGAGGAGGCGGCCCGGGCAGATGGGCCGTCGTCGGCAACGGCCGGGCGCGGCGCCCCCGCCAACCAGGTCCCAACAGGGGACGAGGCGCGACGGGGCCGGACGGCGCAGGACGTGCTGGCCGGGCGGCGTATCAGGATCTTCGTGGCCGAGGATGGCCGCCAGGTCATCAACCTTCAGATCCCGCTCGCCGCGGCGGGTTTCGCCATAGACCAGGTGCCCGGTCTGTCGCCGGACCACCGGTCTCGCATCGTCGAAGCGATTCGGACCGGTATGACCGGGCCGATCCTGGAAGTCTCCGACCACGGTGACGAGGTTCGGATAGTCATCGAATAGCGCGGCGGCGCGTGCCGCCGACCAGATCCCCGATATCTCCGGGAGCCCCAAAGGCACCCGGCCCTAGATAGCTGCTGCCCGAAAGGGGCTCAAATGGCCAGTCGACGGCCCGGATAGGGCGGTGGTCGTAAGAACAAGGGGTCCGAGATGTTGCTCGAAATCGAGAACCTGACCAAGGTCTACCGGACCGGCACCAGGGCCAACGACGGCATCAACCTGGGCATCGGCGAAGGCGAGGTGTTCGGCCTGCTCGGTCACAACGGAGCTGGCAAGACGACCCTCGTGAATCAGGTCGTCGGGCTCCTGCGACCGACGTCCGGTTCGATCCGGATTGACGGCAAGGACATGGTTGCCGCGCCGGGACTCGCTCGGAAGCTCTGCTCCTTCCAGGCCCAGGCTCAGGTCCCGATCGATGGCCTCACGCCTCGACAGGCGATCGACCTGCTCGGCCAGCTGCGCGGCGCATCGAGCGCCGATGTACGGCGTCGGCGGGAGCGGCTGGTCGATGCTCTCGACCTCGCGGAGTGGCTCGACGTGGACGCCGCCCGACTCTCCGGCGGTGTGAAGCGGCTCGTGGCTTTCGCGATGGCCGCCGTGTCACCCGGGCGTGTGGTCATGCTCGACGAGCCGACGAACGACGTGGATCCGGTCCGGCGCCGCTTGCTCTGGCGGCAGGTCCGGACGCTGGCCGATCACGGCGCTGCCGTCCTGCTGGTGACTCACAACGTGATCGAGGCGGAGCGGTCCGTCGATCGCCTGGCGATCCTCGACGAGGGCCGGGTCATCGCCGAGGGAACCCCTGCGGAGCTCAAGGCCAGGGTCGGCGCTGCGCTCCGGCTGGAGCTCGTGCTTGACCCGGGCGCCCTTGAGCCGCCTGCTTCGCCGTTCGGCCTCTCGGCGGTGCAGATCGGTAATCGATTGATGGTCGCCGTCCCGATGGACGCCGCGGGCGAGGCCGTGGCCTGGGCGGAGTGGCTGAAGACGGCCGGCAGCGTCGAGGAGTTCACGCTCGGGCCGGCCACTCTCGAAGACGTGTACGTGGCGCTGGTCGGTGACTCGGGCGCCGAACTGGCCGTGAGCGAGGAGGTGTTCGATGCAACTGCTGCGTAGCTACCGGCTGCTGGTGACCTGGCAGGCCCTGCGCAAGAAGAACTACCTGCCGCTGATGATGGCCGTCCAGACGCTCTTCTCGCTCGGCATCGTCCTGGGCTACCCCCTCCTCTTTCCGTCGCTCGACCGGACTTCGATCTACCTGATCGCCACCGGCGCGCCGGCGATCTCGATGGTCTCCGTCGGCCTGGTGGCGCTGCCGCAGACCGTCGGCGAACAGAAGAGCGAAGGCAGCCTGGCCTACATGCGCTCGCTGCCGGTGCCACGACTCGCATACCTCGTCGCCGACCTGACGGTCTGGCTAGCGATCGTGATCCCGGGCGTGATCCTGGGCGTGATGGTCGGCGCCTGGCGCTTCGGTCTCGATCTGCAGGTCAGCCCCCTCGTCGTTCCGGCCGTGCTCATGGTGGCTCTCACGTCGACCTGCGTCGGCTACGCGATTGCCTCGCTGCTGCCGTACATGCTGACCGTCATCATCACGCAGGCGATCGTCGTCTTCGTGTTCATGTTCTCGCCGCTCACCTTCCTGCCGGACAAGCTTCCGGGGTGGCTCGAAGTCATTCACCGGATCCTGCCGGTCCAGGCAATGGGCGAAGTGACTCGTGGAACGCTCGCACCGAACGAGTTCGGCCTGCCTCCCGGCGCGTTCGTGACGCTTGCGATCTGGTGCGTCATCGGGTTCGGTACCACCTACGCGGCCATGACTCGGCGCGGTTGACGGCGCGGTAGGCTGTGTCGGTGACCCTTCCGATGTCTCTCCCAGGGCTCAGGTGAGGGCACCTGCCAAGCTGCCGGCTCGCGACTTCGAGGAGCTAAGACTGGCGGAGGCTATCGAGCGCGGCCGCTGTTCGGTCTGCGACGCCCGCCAGGCCGCGATCCACGCCGCGCTTCGAGGCCTGGCCCGCGAGGGTGCCACCGACGGTGTCTCCGGCCCGAGATGGGGAGGGCCTTGGTCTGCCAGCGCCCCTGCGTCGGACCCTCGAAGATGGAGCTGACTCAGACGAGCAGCCAGCTCGTCACCGAAGTCTGGCTCGATGCCGTCCTTTGGCGCCGCCCGGCGGCTACGAGGAAGCTGTCCGGCACAGAGACGTCGGGGGGTCCACGTTCCTTACAATCGACTCGACCCACCCAAGGCGTCCCGCGTTTGGAGGCCTAGTTGCCAGCCCTGCCTTACCCGGTCGCCCGACTGATCGACGCTGCTCGAGTCGGAGAGCTGACGGTCATCGGCTCCGACGGACGACCCATCACCTATCCGATGGTGCCGTTCCTGTGGGGCGATCGAATCTTGATGACCTCGAGCGTTCTCGACAGCACCAAGATCGCCCACATAAAGGCCAATCCGCGGGTCAGCTTCTCCGTGACCAACCTCGAGGGGCTGGGCACCTTCACCGGCAAAGTGACGGTCCAGTGCGATGCGCGGGTGGCCGAGGATGACCTCCACGCCGGCTGGGAGCGTCTTCTTCGCGACTGGACTCGCAAGGACCCGTCCACGGTCGTGTTGCTGAAGGCCAGGCTGGGCTTCCCCCTCGTCTTCGAACGTGCCCTGATCGAGTTGACACCCCGGCGGGCCTGGTTCTGGCCGGAGGGCCGGACGGACCAGCCGCCCCAGATCACGGTGGCTGCCGAGGTGGCGAGATGAGCCCCAGGTTCGGGCTGCCCCGGATCGGCAGGGCCGGGGCGCCAGCAGGCGCCGAAATGGCCGCCACGGAGCACGAGTCCTCCGCCGCGACGGCGTCGCCGGCTGCGCCGAAATCCGGGACGGCCGCCCGGACGGAGCCGGAACCGATCGCCCCGGCGCCACAACCGGCCGAAGATGCCGAACGAACGGAGCCACCCGCACCGGCTAAACCGCCTGAACCCGCGGAGTCCGCTGGACCGGCCGAGCCGGCGGAGCTACCCGAACCAGGGCAACCGCCTCAACCGGCTGAACCCGAGGCGGGAGGTCGTCCGCCCGAGGTAGACCGGGAGGCTGCCGAAGCCCCGTCTTCGAGGCTTTCGCGACGGGATCTTCCGCCTCGCCGCAGCCCGCCGCATCGCCCGTCGCCGTCGAAGCGCCGGCGTCGAACGATGCGGCTGAGCCGGCTGACGTGGAGGCCGGTCGCGTGACCGTTGGCGACTGCCTGGTCCGGCTCGCCGACCACGGGCGTGCGGTCTTGAGCTGGGTGGCACAGGACGGCTACCCGGTCAATGTCGATGTCGACATAGAGGTCAGGCCAGCCGACGGCACGGTCCGATTCAGTGAGCCCGCCGGCTTCCGAATCGCGCCCGGAACACAGGTCGCGATCACCGGCAGTCACTTTCATGCGCTCGCGGAGGGTGGCGTCGACGAGCGTCGCCACGTGACGGTGTGGGGCTCGGCGGCCACTCGCCCGCGGGGTCGGTTCGTCGTCATCCCGACCCGGGCTTGGGCCTGGGACGAGGGCGACCTGCCGTTTCCCGCCGCCTACGAACGCCGTCTGTCGAAGGCGCGGCGCTACTTCGATGCCCTTTCCGCCGAGCGCGGCGTGCGCGTTCGACCCCGCCTGTCGAAGTACCTGCTGCTGGTCCGGGCGACCCGGGCGCCGTTCTTGAGCGCCACCTTCGCGCCGGTGCTGCTGGGACTGGCCGTGGCGGCTCGGGTCGGCGACTTCGACATCGTCACGGCGGTCATCACCGTAGTCGCCGCGAGCGCCGTCCACCTCGGTCTGAACGTCGCCAACGATGTGTTCGACACCCTTCTCGGTGCAGACGATGCCAACGCCACGCCCACCAAGTTCAGCGGCGGCTCGCGGGTTCTCCAGAACGCCCTGGTGACCATCCGCGAGATGTCGGTGCTGGCGATTGGCTGCTACGCCCTGGCCGCGTTCCTCGGCATCGTGCTCCTGGCCCTTCGCGGTTCGCCGGCGCTCTTCGTCATCGCCGCCGTCGGGTTTTTCATCAGCGTTGCGTACACGATGCCGCCCTTCAAGCTCGTCTATCGTGGCTTGGGCGAGATCGCAACGGCCATCGGGTTCGGGCCGGTCATGCTCCTCGGCGCCTACACGGTTCAGTCTCGCGGTTCGCTTTCGCTCGAGGCGTTCCTCGTGTCGATTCCGGTAGCGCTGCTGGTGGCCATGATCCTGTACGTGAACGAGATACCGGACAGAACCGGTGACGCTCAAGCTGGCAAGCGGACGCTGCCAGTGCGCTGGTCCGAAGCGGCCGTGATCCGAGGCTTCGACGTCTCGGCCGCCGCGGCCTTCGCCAGCGTGAGCGTGGCAGTTGCGCTGGGTCAGCTGCCGATACCCACTCTGCTGATCCTCCTGGCCATCCCACTGGCCGTGCGAGTTCACTCCGGCCTGGTCCGCTTCTACGACAACCCATACGGGCTGATGGGCACCATGGCGGCGAACATCCAGCTGCACATGAGCGTCGGCCTTCTGCTGCTTTCTGGCTATCTGCTCACGATCGCCGACCAGGTCTACCTGGGTCGCAAGCCGTTCCTCTGGTAGAGACCGAAGTCAGCGATCTGCGAAATAGGGGTCGAAACCGGGTGTCCAGTTCAATCGGGCGTCCGAACCATCGCGGTCGGAAGTAACCGAGCAGGCTTCGTAGTCGGGCAAGCCGGCTGCCCAGGCAAGGCCCGTCGGGCCCATCGCAAAGGCCGCCGTGGCATAAGCGTCGGCATAGGTCAGGCTCGGTCCAACGATCGTCATGCTCAGAATCCGGGCCGGAGCGCGGCCGGAGAAGGGGTCGCGGACGTGATCTTCTCGTTCGTACGTACCGGAGGTCGCCACAGCGGCGTTGCGAACTGCCAGGACCGTTGCCAGCTTGTCGGCCATCAAAGGATGGCGAATCCCGACCCGCCAGGCCGCCCCGGGCTCGAACTCGCCGCGAACAACGATATCGCCGCCGCCGTTGATGCAGTAGTTGCGCGCGCCAGCCGCTTCCAGTATTCGCCCGGCTCCCTCGAGGGCCCAGCCCTTGACGAGGCCCGTTGGATCGGGCCGTCCGTCCGACCGGTGGCCCCGGATGTCGAAGTAGCCGTCGCTTGTGCGACGGACCTCCTCGCAGAGTTCCAGGACCTCGCGCAACTCCGGGCTGAAGTTTTCTTCCTGTAACTCGTCTCGGATCAGGCGGCTGACCTCGCTTTCGGGCTTGTAGGGGCTGAAGCGGCGGTCTACGGCACGCAAATACTCGAATGCGCCGTCCAGCGCGGAAGGGGGTATCTGCGGACCTCGGATTTCGAAACTGATGACCGTGCCCATGATGTGTTCGACCCGCCGTGGTCCGGCGTGCTGCGAAGCCATGTTTCGGACGGGTTGGTCTGAAGGCGGCTGGGTCATCGCGCCATTATCGTCTCGCGACCCGCGCGAGCCGTGCTCTCGACGCCACAGGCTTGCGGCCCCGGCAAACCGCATCGAGTTGTGCAATGCTTCGCGTAATGCGGCGGCGCAGGCTGACTGGCAACGTCGCCGCACCCACCAGGACTGACGACATATAGGCGCGCACGGCCGCCGGCCTCTGCCTCGGAGCGCTACGAGCTGCCGAGCAGCGAGCTCCCCAAAGAGCGACAGCCAGCGGGCCACCGCGTCCTCCGCGCCAGCGATCGCGAGTAGCCCGAAGGCTGGCCGGTATCGCTTCGATTGTCGCCTCCGGCTCGGTCCAGCTGCCATTGGACGTTACCAAATGGCTCGGCCGTGGCGCCTGTAATTGGGCTGGATCGACCCGTGAATCAGCAGGCGGCTTGCCCACGCGCGGCGCCGCGAGGTTGGGTCAATAGAACGGCCGTTCTAGTCTGGTGATCTTGACGTCCTTCATTTGGGAAGTGGCCGTGCTCAGGCGAGAACCGGTGAGTGAAGGGGTTGCCGGGTGATGGTTCTGTGCGAACGTCCTCGAAAGCAGCTCGGTTCGCGCATGGGCGGCCGAGCTTCCGGGGCCACGTGGGGTTCACTGGCTTGGCATACTCGTCGCATGCCGAGCTGGACGCACTACCGATCGTCATGTGGCGGCGCTGAGTCAGGGAATGGCGCAGGCCGGGCCTCCAGAATCGACTGGATCGCTGCCCAGGCGCCGGCTCGCTCTACGCGGCGGTACCTGGCCATTCGCGCGGGCCTACGGGTTGTCGCGCGGCTCTATTCGAGGGTTCGCGTGGAGGGCATCGAGCGGCTGCCGGGTGGCCCTTCGGTCGTCTGCTTCAGCCACCAGAACTGGGCCGACCCGCTTCTCGTCCTGGCTGCGATTCCCCAGCGGCCACGTACGTACTTCTTCGGTCCCGAGCAGGGGGAGATGCGGCGGGGCTTTCGGAACTGCCTCATGCGCTGGGCTGGAGTGGCGATCCCTTACCGGCCGGGAAGACGCGGACTCGTTGCCGCCACTGCCCGGGCGGAAGCACTGCTCGGCCACGGGTCCACCGTGGCCATTGCCGGCGAGGGACGGATCCACTCGGGCGAGCGCATAGTCCTGCCACTCGAGCGCGGCCCGGCCTATCTGGCCTTGCGAGCGCAGGTGCCCCTGGTGCCGCTGGCGATCAACGGGACCGGCTGGCTGGGTTTCCGTCGTGTCGTGCGGGTGAGGGTAGGCCTGCCGATTCCTCCAGGCCCCGGAAGCCTCGTCCGGCCCGATGCGGCCGATGTCGATCGGATGACCGCAGCGGTCCAGTCGGCTCTCGAGGGCCTGATCACCGACTTCCCAGACCAGCCACGACCCGGCCTGATCGGTCGGTGCCTGACGGAGCTCTTCAACGAGTGGCCGGAGGGCACGAGGCCGCCCGTGCCGGCTCGAAAGGACGACTCTTGGACCTACTGAACGGGTCGCGGAATCAGCTGCGGCCCCGCGCCGGCGCGCGGTGTGGTCGGCGTGTCGCGTGCGGCGGCATGCCTGGCACGGCGAAAGGGCTTCAAGGTAACTCGGATCGCCGGTCTGACCTGACCAGGCGGTTCCCGTCGGCCAACCAGGCGGAGTCTGCAATACTTGGTCGACACACAGAAGGAGGACGCGTGGGCGCGACGGGTCTGGCTCCAACCCCGACGGAGTACCGCGAGCGGCTGCGGGAACAGACTGACGAGCAGCTTGACGCCTGGACGGCCGAGCTTCTCCGGGATGTGGCAAGGCGCCGTGGCGTGGCAGGAGTGGTGGCAGAGTTCAGCAAGACAGTCCACCTCGACGAGGAGGCTCTTCGTCGCGTCTATGCGCGCGGCGGTGGCGCTCCCCAGACGATGGGCACCGACGCTGCCGGAATCCTCATGGTTCCGGCCATTTCGCTGCACTTTCTCGTGCCGGGGTTGCGGGCCGAGGTTCCTGATGGCCGGGACCGCCTGATCGCCTACCTGGTGGCCAACTTCGACGAGATCGTCTACGTCTGAACGGATGCTCCCGCGCCGCCCTGCGTTGGTCGGGCTGATCCGGGTCGTCCATCCGTTTCCCTCCGTCCTGGATTCGGTGGCAGCGGCAACCATCGCGCTGACCGCCGGTGCTCCTGCCGATGTCGCTTTTCGGCTCGGCCTTGGGATGCTGTGCCTCCAATTCGCGATCGGCGCCGCGAACGACTACTCAGATGCGGCCTCCGATTCTTTGACCGTGAGATCCAAACCGATTCCGGACGGTCTCCTGTCGCGCGAAACCGCCGCGCGCGTAGCTCTGGCGGCGGCCGTGCTGGGCCTGTTGGCCGCAGCGACGGTCGGGGTCGGAGTCGTGGTCGTCGGCGTGGTTGGACTCGCTGACGGGCTGGTCTACGACCTGAGGCTGAAAGGCACCCTGTTCGTCTGGATGCCGTTCGCCGCCGGTGTGGGGATCCTGCCGGTGTACGCCTGGTTGGGAGCACGAGGTAGCGTGCCGGGATCATTCGTCGGGGTCGTTGCGGTGGCGATCATGGCTGGCGCTGCCCTGGCCCTCGCGAATGCATATGGCGATCTTGAGGAGGATCGCCTCTCCGACACAGCAACCCTGGCGACGTTACTGGGTCCAGGAGGGACTTTGTTGGCTGATGCTTGCCTGCTGGCAATTGTCCAGGTAGTCGCGCTCGCAACTTCCTGGCCCACCGTTCGGGAGCCGTTCCTGTTGCTTGCGGAAGGTAGTGGGTGCTGCCTTGGGTGGCTCGGACTTGGGCTGGCCGTGGCCGGCATCAGGGCACGAGCGCTCGTGTGGGAGGTCCAGGCGGTCGGCATTGTGGTTCTCGGGGTCGGCTGGTTGGCCGTGCTCAGTTCAGCGGGAGTAGTGCGCGGCTAGGCAAGAACCACATCAAGTCCGCAGCGAGGCAACCTCGGCGCGAGATGGCTGAGCGGGCGTCGTTGGCCACGCGCCGGAATTGCTCGACGTTCCGCAGCTCGTGGCGTTCGAGCTACTTGCTGCTTCCTCTTCGGACCAGGCCGATGGCATTCTCGACCCGAACCCTGACGATCGTCAGGTACTTGGCCAGGTTCTGACGGTCGGTGTCATCGATGCTTCCCATCACGTCGGATTGCAGGACGTCGGCGAGGTCCGCCATGACTTCGGTGAGGCGAGCTCGGACGGCGATCAGGGAGTCGTCCGTCAGCGGCTTCTTTGGCCCGGCGGCCAGCCAGCTGGCGTCATCGTCGAGCGCCTCCTCGGTGGTTCCGCTGACGGTCTCTGTGGACTTCGTTCCCGAGGAAACTCGTCTGGTCCGCGGCGCCTCTTCGACCCTCTCGCGGAGCTTGACCAGCGAGAGCTCTCCCTTTGCGACCAGATCGGCCAGGTGCTTCCTTTTCTTCGGGTCCGAAACCTTGAGTAGCTCGTACGCGTGGGAGATGGTGTCTTTGCGCACAGACACCAGCTCCTGAATCTCGGCCGGAGCGTGGGCCAGACGGAGGCGATTCTCGAGGTAGCCTTTGTCCTTGCCGAGTTTCTGCGCGAGCTTGCGGATGCTGTAGCCGTGCTCACGGACCATCTTGTCGTAGATGACGGCCTCATCGAGAGGTGAGAGGTCTTCGCGCTGGAGGTTCTCGATGACGGCGATCTCGAGCGCTGTCTCGTCGTCGATCTCTTCGATGAGAGCGGGAATTGTCTCGAGACGAGCGCGACCTGCTGCTCTCCAGCGACGCTCGCCCGCTATCAGCTGGTACCGGCCGTTCGGCAGCGGCCGGACGAGGATCGGCTGAAGCACCCCGTGCTCTCTGACCGAGGCGGTGAGGTCGTCCAGCCCGGCCTTGTCCATCGCGAGTCGTGGCTGATTCGGATTGGGCTCAACCCGATCGATTGGGATGTTTCGAACGGCGGCCGGCCGGACGACGGTCGTCTCGTCCGCGTTCAGAAGACTCAGAACGTTTTGGGAGAGGCCCTGACTTCGTTCTTCACTTAGGCGCGCGGCGACGGCGCTGCGGAAATCCAACCTAGCCAAGCGCGATTACCTCCCTGGCGAGCTCGCGGTAGGTGTTGGCGGCCTCAGAGGTACTCGCATACACGGTAATCGGCCGGCCTGTGAGGGGGGCTTCTCCGAGCTTCACGGCGTTCTTGATGATGGTCGAGAAGACGTGGTTCTCGCCGTGCTCGCGCATCTCGTCAAGCATCTCCCGGCCGAGAATCGTCCGCGCGTCGTGAAAAGTGGGCAGAAGCCCAAGCACCCGGAGGTCCCTGTTGAGCTTCGATCGGATCGTGGCGATGACCTTGACCAGGGCCGTCAGGCCTTTGAGGGCGTAGTACTGGGTCTGGACCGGGATGATCACACCATTCGCCGCACACAGGCCGTTGATCGTAAGCAGGCCGAGGGTGGGCGGGCAGTCGATCAGAACATAGTCATAGTGACCGCGAGTCCACTCATCGATCACCTCTGCCAGGGCGAATTCCCGGCCAATCGTGCTCATGAGCTCCACCTCGGTGGACGCCAGATCGAGTGTCGCCGGGGCGACGTCGATCCCGGGCGTCCCGCTCGCGATGATGACGTCCTTGAGACGCGCCTTTGGCTCACCCAGCACGTTGGCCATAGATTGCTCGACGTTGGCGAGGTTGATCCCAAGACCCACCGTCAGGTTAGCCTGGGCGTCCATGTCGATGCACAAGACCCGTAAGCCTCGCTCCGCCAGCGCACCTGCCAGGTTGATGGCGGTGGTTGTCTTGCCGACGCCACCCTTCTGGTTTGCGATCGCGATGACATTGGCCACCGTGGTACTACCTCGCTCGGAGTTCGGCTTTGGGAAGAACGACCGGCCCTGCTCCCCGGTGCTCAGCGGATTGGAAACCGAATCAGCTGCTCATTCACGGATCGTTGGTGCCCGTTGATGCTACCGCAAGGGCCCTCTCCAGCGGTTCTGGCTTATCCACAGAATTGTCCAGTTGTTCACCGATTCTGTGGATATCGCCGCGTGACTGGGGAAGCTGTGCCCAGCCGGACCTCGCAGTCATCCCAGGAGTCGACAGGAGACGTGGCGATCGTCTTTGTGCAAAGACGCCGTGGTATCGACTGGCCTCAGGCGGACCATCCCTTGACTCACGGCAACCTGTGAGGTGCTAACCAGGCCCGGCGCTCGGGACTCTGCCGACGCCGCGGGCGTTGCCGACGAGGCCGACGTTCAGGGCGCTCAGACTCTGCCCAACGCGAGACTGGCCAGATGGTCCGGGTCCGTGCCATTATCCCCGGGCAAGCCCCACGATCGGCGTCAAGCGTGGCCACATGCATAGCTAGAGGAATCGGTAAGTTGGCGGACCACACCGAAGCAACTCAGGGTCGGTCGGACCACACGCCGGGGACCGACTCCGAACGGGATCGCTGGCGGGCCACGGCGCGCGCCAAGGCCGTCTCTCGATCGCCCGAACGACAGCCGCGGTTCGTCACCACGTCCGGAATCGAGATTCGGGATCTCTATACACCTGCCGACGTCGCGGCACTCGATGAGGACCGGGATCTGGGTCGCCCCGGCGAGTATCCGTACACGCGCGGCGTCCAGCCGACGATGTACCGTGGCCGGCTGTGGACGATGCGCCAGTACGCGGGATTCTCCACGGCCGAGGACACCAACCGTCGCTTCCGCTATCTCCTCGAGCAAGGTCAGACCGGGTTGTCGGTTGCCTTCGATCTGCCGACCCAAATGGGCTACGACTCCGACGCGCCCCAAGCCGAGGGCGAGGTCGGGCGTGTCGGTGTACCGATAAGTTCGCTGGCCGACATGGAGATCCTGCTCGACGGGCTGCCGCTCGGCACCGTCAGCACTTCCATGACGATCAACGCATCCGCCGCAGTGCTGCTCGCGCTGTACGTCGCGGCAGCCGAAAAGCAGGGCGTGGCGCGGAGCCAGGTGAGCGGCACGACCCAGAACGACATCCTCAAGGAGTACATCGCCCGCGGCACGTACATCTTCCCACCGCGGCCGTCGATGCGGCTGGTGACTGACATCTTCGAGTTCTGCTCGAAGGAGCTGCCGCGCTGGAACACCATAAGCATCAGTGGCTACCACATGCGCGAGGCGGGTGCCACGGCCGCCCAGGAGCTGGCCTTCACGCTGGCCGACGGCATCGCATATGTCGAGGCCGCACTCAGCCGAGGCCTCGACATCGATGCCTTCGCCGACAGGCTCAGCTTCTTCTTCGCGTCGTGGAGCGAGCTGTTCGAGGAGGTGGCCAAGTTCCGAGCTGCCCGCCGGATGTGGGCTCGCATCGTGAAGGAGCGGTTCGGAGCGACCGACGCGCGCTCAATGGCATGCCGCTTCCACGTTCAGACTGCCGGCTCGTCGCTGACGGCGCAGTCGATTGACAACAACGTCGTCCGGACGACGGTCCAGGCCCTGGCCGCGGTGTTGGGCGGGGCTCAGAGTCTTCACACCAACTCACGCGACGAGGCGCTCGCGCTGCCCACGGCAGAGGCGGCGCGGCTTGCCCTGCGTACTCAGCAGATCCTCGCCTATGAGTCAGGAGTTACCGAAACTCCGGATCCGCTGGCTGGCAGCTACTACGTCGAGACCCTGACGAACGATCTGGAAGCTGCCGCGAACGACTACCTCGAGGAGATCGAGGCATTGGGTGGAACTCTTGCGGCGATTGAAGCAGGCTACCAGCAGCGCCAGATACAGGAGTCCGCGTACCAGGTTCAACGCGCCGTGGAGAATGGAACGAAGGTCGTCGTAGGGGTCAACAAGTTCCGCGACGAGGCAACTTCCACCCCTTCGCTCCAGAAGATCGACCCGGCCGGTGAGAGCCGGCAGTGCGAGGGCGTACAACGCGTTCGGGCCAATCGCGATCCCGCGATCTGGGAGGCCACCATGAAGCGGCTCGAGGACTATGCGCGAGGTCAGGAGAACCTTCTCCCGCCGATGATCGAGGCTGTCAAGGCCTACGCTACGGTCGGCGAGATTTGCGACCGGCTGCGGTCAGTCTGGGGCGAGCACCGCGAGCTGATCACCATCTGAGGCGGCCGGCAACGAAGCCCGCACCGGCAGGAGTGAGTTGGAGTCGCCCATGGTCGACAGCTGCCAGCAGCTGCCATTGATATGACCCACCCACCAGGCCAGTGCCCCTCCCGCGGGGCGGCGTTCTACTCCAGGCGTGGTTGGAAGAGCCCGGTGAGTCTTCGCGCCGTTTTCGTACCATTGGCCGAGTGGCGGGCGTCCCAGGCAACTCGTTCGCATCGAACGCCTGTCCGGTCCCGCACGTAGCTTCGTAGCCCAGGAGAGTCATGGACCAACTCAAACCCGCCCTCCCCGAAGGCGTCGGCATCGGCAAGATTCACCACGTCGCCGTCATCGTCCGAGACCTCGAAACCTCACTCGGGCTGTACCGGGACAAGCTCGGGCTCGAGGTGGAGTCCGTGATGGACATGGCCTACGACCATGTGATGATCGGCTTCCTTCCGGTGGGCGAGACGAAGATAGAGCTCGTCCAGCCGACCGACGACACCACTGGTTCAGCCCGGTTCCTCGAGACCAGGGGCGAGGGGTTCCACCACGTCTGCTTCGAGGTGCCGGACATTCAAGCTGCGCTCGACAATCTCGCGGCGGCTGGCCTGACGCTGGTCGACGCCACTCCCCGCAAGGGCGGGGAGGGCCCCGTGGCGTTCATCCACCCAAAGAGTTGCCACGGCGTTCTGGTGGAACTGATCGAAGCTCGCGGCGGCCCGGCCTGGGCCAGGCTGGGTTACTGACCGCGGAGCTCGGACGGATTCGCCCGGACTACATCGACCAGGCGAGCAAGACGTCCTCGGCGCCCTGGGCCCGCCGGCAGAAGTCGAGCAGATCGCTCGCCAGCTCGCGCAGCATTGGCTTGTCGTCCGGTTCGACGTCGAATCCATCGCCGTCGATCAGCTCGATCCACCGTGCTGCGATCAGATCGAGGTGGCCCTCGGGCAGGAACGCAACTTCGTCTACCCAGTGCGGGTCGATCCGTTCGACGGTGCGGTCGGACAGAACGGCCAGGCGGCTTTGGAGCGGCCGGGTCGCCTCAGTGAAGGCGCCGGGAGCCTCGCCGCCCGTGGTCTCGCGAGCGGCCTGGGCGAACAGGTCGAGCCAGGTCATCTCCATGCCGCCTCCGAGGGCGAGGTAGGCGAGAAATCGGCTCGGATCGCGCAGGCCAGCCCAGTCGTCGACCCCGATTGCGAGCAGGATTTCGCGCGGATCACCAGCCACGAGATCCATCAAGATCCCCACGGACGACCCCCTTGTGACCGTGCCCACGCAACTCGAACGGGCCCGCTATGAGCGAGCGTCAGACCTGAGTATGGCCCGCGAGTGCTCCGACTGGCGAGCGCTTTCACGACGCCGGCCGACTATGGGCGGTAGCCCGCCTCGAGAAGCAGCCTCGGCAGCTGGGTTGGCGAGTCGGCCACTCGAACACCGGCGGCCTCGAGGGCGGCGATCTTCTCCGCCGCCGTGCCCGATCCACCGGAGATGATCGCCCCGGCGTGGCCCATGCGCCGACCGGGTGGGGCAGTTCGGCCGGCGATGAACGCGGCCATCGGGACGCCCTTGAGGTGCTCGGCGGCGAACGCGGCCGCCTCCTCCTCGGCTGATCCGCCGATCTCGCCGATCATCACGATGGCCTCGGTCTCCGGGTCGTCGCGAAAGAGCTTCAGCACGTCGAGGAACGTGGTGCCGATGATCGGGTCGCCACCGATGCCGACGCACGTGGACTGGCCTATGCCGGCATCCGTCATCGCCTGCACGGCCTCGTAGGTGAGTGTTCCCGATCGCGACACGACACCCGCACGGCCCAGCTTGTGGATGGACGCCGGGATGATCCCGACCTTCGCTCGCCCCGGCGAAGTGACGCCCGGGCAATTGGGGCCGATCAGGCGGGCGCCGGCCCGGCGGGCCGCCTCGACGACGGGGATCATGTCGAGCGCGGGGATGCCCTCGGTGATGCAGATGATCGTCCTGATCCCGGCATCCACGGCCTCGAGGATCGCGTCCGGGGCTCCGGCCGCCGGAATGAAGATGACCGACGAGTTTGCGCCGGCCTGTGTCGCGGCCTCGGCCACGGTGTCGAAGATGGGCACGGTGCCGTCGATCGCGGTCTGGCCGCCCTTGCCGGGCCGCGTGCCGGCAACGACCTTCGTCCCGTAGGCGATGGCGGCGCGCGTGTGGAACTCGCCCTCGCGGCCGGTGATGCCCTGGACGACGAGGCGGGTGTCGCTTCCGACCAGGATGCTCATAGCGAGGCCCCCTTCGAGAGCGCTACGGCCTTCTCCGCTGCCTCATCCAACGATGTCGCCGTTTCGAATCGGGCCTCCATCAGGAGCCTGGCTGCCTCGGTCGCGTTCGTGCCGACGATTCGGACCACCATCGGCACTTCGCGCAACTGCTGGGCTCGAGCCTCGATCAGCCCGGCCGCAACCTCGTCGCCGCGGGTGATCCCGCCGAAGATGTTGACCAGGATCGCGTTCACCTTGGTATCGCCGAGGATCAGTTCCATCGCCCCGCGAACCGTTTCGCGGCGCGCCCCCCCGCCCACGTCGAGGAAGTTGGCAGGCTCGCCGCCATAGTGCTTGACGAGGTCCATCGTGGTCATTGCCAGGCCGGCGCCGTTGACCATGCACCCGATCGTGCCGTCCAGGTGGATGAAGTTGATGCCGAGTCGGCGGGCCTGGGCATCGGTCGGGTCCTCTTCGTCCAGGTCCCGCAGCGCTTCCAGGGCCGGATGGCGGCTGAGGCCGGAGTCGTCGAGCGTGACCTTGGCGTCCAGGCAGACGAGGCGTCGCGTCGGCGTGCCGTCCGGCGTCGTCTCCGCGACGATTGCCAGGGGGTTGACCTCGACCAGGTCGGCGTCGTTGGCCTTCATGACCTCGTAAAGGCCCTCGGCGATGGCTACGAACGGACTCAGTAGCGGGTCTCGCAGGCCGATCGCGAGGCCGAGGGCCCGGGCCTGGAACGCCAGCAGTCCGAGCTCCGGATCGGCCGACACGCGGTGGATCGCCCCGGGATTCCGGCGCGCAACCTCTTCGATCTCGACGCCGCCCTCCGCCGAAGCCATGAGGACTATTCGTCGGCTGGCCCGGTCGATGATCGCGCCGAGGTAGTACTCCTTCACGATCTCGGCGGCGGCGCCCACGAGCACCTTGCGAACGGTGATGCCCTTGATGTCCATGCCCAGGATCCTGGTGCCGACCTCGCGTGTCTCTTCGGCGGACCCGGCGAGCTTGACGCCGCCGGCCTTGCCGCGCCCCCCGACGAGGACCTGGGCCTTGATCACGACCCTTTCGGCTCCGGCGGCAAAGAAGGTCCGCGCCGCTGCCTCGACCTCGGCGGGCGTCCGCGCCACCTTCCACGATGGCACGGGCAGTCCCCCGGCCAGTAAGAGCGACTTCGCGTCAGCTTCCTGAATCTTCACGCACCGAAGCTCCGATCCTCTCGAGCCGAGGGCGCGGGACGGTGTCCGCAGCAGCCCCGGCGGCGTTCGAGTTGATCCTAACAGGAGGGCGCGCCGGCGCCCCTGGCGAGGCTTGTGCCGCTCCGCAGGCGAAAGGCATGGCGCGATCTCCGCGCCCATGACCTCCTGCCCGGTCCGTGGCCTGCGCTCACCGAGGCAGAGCCCGGGGAGCGGCCCGAGGGGTGGCCTGAGGAACGGCCCGGGAGCGGGGGAGACCTCGGTGGCCCGTCAACCTGCCGCGCGTCAATCCTTGTCGCTAGAATTCCGACCATGACCCAACGCGTGACTCTCATCCCAGGGGACGGTATCGGCCCCGAGCTGGCCGAGGCGACCCGGCGCGTTCTCGAGGCCTCGGGCGTCGAGTTCGATTGGGAAGTCATGGACGCCGGCGAAGCCGTCTTGGCCAGGGAGGGAACGCCGCTTCCACAGTCGGTCCTCGACTCAATCCTGCGCAACAAGGTGGCCATCAAGGGTCCCATCACCACGCCGATCGGGACCGGCTTCCGCTCCGTGAACGTGGCCCTTCGCCAGACGCTCGGCCTGTACGCCAACCTTCGGCCGGTGCGATCGATACCGGGTCTCAAGACGCGCTACGACGACGTGGATCTGGTTATCGTCCGCGAGAACACCGAGGACCTCTACGCCGGGATCGAACACATGGTCGGCCCGGACGCTGCCGAGAGCATCAAGATCATCACCCGGGCGGCTTCGGAGCGGATCGCGCGCTTCGCCTTCGAGTACGCCGTGGCCAACGGCCGGCGCAAGGTCACGGCCGTCCACAAGGCCAACATCATGAAGCTCTCCGACGGGCTGTTCCTCGAGAGCTGCCGGACCGTGGCCGCCAGTTACGAGGGGAGAATCGTCTTCGAGGACCGCATCGTCGACAACATGTGTATGCAGCTCGTGCAGAAGCCCGAGCTGTACGACGTGCTCGTCCTGCCGAACCTCTACGGCGACATCGTCAGCGACCTGGCCGCCGGCCTGGTGGGTGGGCTGGGGGTGGCACCGGGTGCCAACATCGGCACCGAGGCCGCGGTATTCGAGGCAGTTCACGGCTCCGCCCCCAAGTACGCAGGCCAGAACAAGGCCAATCCGACGGCCCTGATGCTCTCCGGCGTGCTGCTGCTCCGTCACATCGGTCAACAGGCGGCCGCCGGGCGAGTGGAGCAGGCCATTCGATCGGTCATCGCCGAGGGCCGCACCGTCACCTACGATCTCGGCGGATCGGCCGGCACGAGCGACTTCGCAGATGCGATCGTCGCCCGCCTCGGGTCGGCGGCGGGAACGGTCTAGACGCCAGGCAACCTGGCCGGCCACGGTCGACCGGGCCAGTTTCGGGAGGCAGCATGCTGTTTCGTTACCGCGGCTCCGAGGGGATGGTGGCCTGGGCGTTCCACCGCGTCTCGGGCGTCGCCATCTGGCTCTTCGTCCTGCTCCACGTGCTGGACATCTACCTCGCCGGCGGCAACCCGAACGTCTACGACGACATCCTCAAGTTCTACGCGAGCACTCCCGGTCGGATCATGGAGATCCTCCTGGGAGCGGCCTTGCTCTACCACGCGCTCAACGGCTTGCGGGTCATGGCCATGGACTTCTGGCCGCGGCTCACGGCGTACCACAAGCAGATCTGGTACGCGAACTGGGTCATCTTCGTCGCCGTGGGTCTGCCGGGCGCATGGTTGATCATCAAACCGGCCCTGGGCGGGTAGGAGGAGCGTCGAGATGGCACTGTATTCGCGATCCGGCCGGCCCCGACCGCAGAGCGGCGGCTTCGAGCTTGCGGGCTGGTATTTCATGCGGCTCTCCGGTGTCGCCCTCTGCGTCCTCGCACTGGTCCATTTCAGCCTGGAGCACTTTCTATTCGACCCATCCCAGGAGAATGCCACCTGGATCTTCAACCAGCGCTGGAACAGCCTCTTCTGGCGCGGATTCGACTGGCTGCTGCTGATGATGGTCGTGTTGCATGCCTTCCTTGGCATGCGGACGGTGACGATGGACTACCTCAAAGGCGGCCGCCGGACTCTTGCGCTGGCCGCCCTCTACCTGGTGGGAGCCCTCGTGTTCGTCATGGGCACCATCGTCGTCATGTCCGTCCCGCTCACGATGCCGAGTTGAACGATGGACCATCCGTTTGACGCAGTCGTTGTCGGTGCCGGCGGAGCCGGACTCTGGGCGGCGCTCGAGCTTGCCCGCGAGGGCGTCAACACCGCCGTCCTGACGAAGCTATATCCCACGCGCTCCCACACAGGCACCGCCCAGGGCGGTGTCTGTGCCGCTCTCGGCAACCTCGAGGAGGACCACCCGGAGTGGCACATGTTCGATACGGTCAAGGGTGGCGACTACCTGGTCGACCAGGACGCCGCGGAAGTCCTCGCCCACGAGGCGATCGAGACCGTCATCGAGCTCGAGCACATGGGTCTGCCGTTCAACCGGACGCCCGACGGGAAGATCGACCAGCGTAAGTTCGGCGGGCACACCCGCAACTACGGTGAGGCGCCGGTTCGTCGAGCCTGCTTCGCGGCCGACCGGACCGGCCACATGATCCTTCAGACGCTGTACCAGCAGTGCATCAAGCACGGCGTCAAGTTCTTCGACGAGTTCCAGGTCGTAGACCTGCTCTTCGAGGGCGGCGAGCCCGCCTGCGGAGGTCGAGCGGCCGGCGTGGTGGCCCACCGCCTGGCGGACGGCCAACTCCACACCTTCCGAGCCAAGACGGTGCTGCTCGCCACCGGCGGCTTCGGGCGGATGTTCCGGATCACCTCCAACGCTCACAGCCTGACGGGCGACGGCGTGGCGATGTGCTACCGCCACGGCATTCCGATCGAGGACATGGAGTTCTTCCAGTTCCACCCAACCGGGATCGTGGGGATTGGGATCCTGCTGTCCGAGGCGGCCCGCGGCGAGGGCGGGACGCTCCTCAACGACCTGGGCGAGCGTTTCATGGAGCGCTACGCGCCGAAACTGATGGAGCTGGCGCCGCGCGACATGGTCAGCCGGGCCATGTACCAGGAGATTCGCGCCGGCCGGGGCATCGGCGGCAAGGATTACCTGTACCTCGACGTCCGGCATCTCGGCCGCAAAGTCATCGAGGAGAAGCTACCGGACATCACCGATTTCGCCCGCATCTACCAGGGCGTGGAGCCGCTCAAGGAGCCGGTCCCGGTCCAGCCGACGGCCCACTACGCGATGGGCGGCATCCCGACCAACGTCCAGTCCGAAGTCGTATGGGACGAGAACGGAACGGTTGTGCCCGGGCTCTTCGCCGCCGGCGAGTGCGCCTGCGTGAGCGTTCATGGGGCCAATCGCCTGGGCACCAACTCGCTCGTCGACCTGCTGGTCTTTGGGCGTCGGGCAGGCCGTCAGATGGCCCGCTACGCCGGGACGGTGGAGCGACCCATGCCCATCGCCGACGCCGTGGAGCCGGCTCGGGCCCAGCTGGAGATCATCCGGAGCAGGACTCCGGGCACTGAGTCGGTTGCAGCCATTCGGACCGAGCTGCAGGCCGCGATGATGGACGACGTCGGGGTCTACCGGGACGGCAAGCTACTTGCTGCGGCGCTGGCGAAGGTCCGCGAACTCGAAGGCCGGTACGAGCACGTCTCGATCGCCGACGGCGGAACGGTCTTCAACACCGAGCTGCTTGAAGCCAACGAGCTCGGTTATCTCCTCGACCTCGCGCACGTGACCGTCGCCGCCGCCCTCGCCCGTACCGAGAGCCGCGGAGCGCACTCGCGCGAGGATTACCCGGAGCGGGACGACGCGAACTGGCTCAAACACAGCCTGGCCTATAAAGGCAAGGACGGGCCGAACCTGCGCTACAAGCCGGTTTCGATCACCCGCTTCGAGCCTAAGCCGCGGACGTACTGAGGCCGGGCCGATGAACGTCGATCTGCGCATCCTCCGATACGATCCAGAGCGCGACCCGGCTCCGCACTGGGAGACCTACGGGATCACCGTCAATCCCATGGATCGCGTCCTCGACCTCCTGATCAAGGTCAAGGCCGAGCAGGACGGATCGCTCAGCTTCCGTCGCTCGTGCGGTCACGGCATTTGCGGCTCGGACGCCATGCTCATCAACTCTCGCAACCGGCTTGCCTGCCGGATACGGGTGGACCAGCTCGGCAAGAAGATATCGGTGGCTCCGCTGCCGGGCCTTCCGGTCGTCAAGGACCTGATCGTCGAGATGAGCGGCTTCTTCGGCAAGTACCGCTCGGTCAAGCCATACCTCATCAACGACCAGCCCGAGCCCGAGCGCGAACGCCGCCAGAGCCAGGCCGACAGGGCTCGCTTCGACGACACGACGAAGTGCATCCTCTGCGCGGCCTGTACCGCCTCCTGCCCCTCGTTCTGGGCTCGGCCCGAATACGTCGGTCCGGCGGCGATCGTCCAGGCCCACCGCTTCATATTCGACTCGCGGGACGAAGGCGCGGCCGAACGGCTGGAGATCCTCTCCGACGAGGACGGCGTCTGGCGCTGCAGGACGATCTTCAACTGTGTCGATGCCTGTCCGCGCGGCATCAACATCACCAGGGCGATCCTCGAGGTTTCCTCGGCGATCGTGGGGCGACGCGGCTGAAACGCGGCGGCGACAGCGACATGGACTCCCTCTGGGAGTCCATCGGGGCAGCCCCTGCCGAGGGGGGCTCGCCTGCGGGTGGGCGTGACGCAGCCGAGGAGCGTGGCGGCTTGTCTGCGGGCCGGCCCAGCACTACGCAGGAGCGCGCCATCGACAGCATGGACTCCGGCGGCAGCTCGGAACCCGCTCGCGGGCTGATCGTTCGGACGGACGGTGCGGCTCGCGGGAATCCCGGGCCAGCTTCGCTCGGCGTCGTCCTGATCGATTCGTCCTCCGCCGGCGCCCGGAAGCCGGATGCGGCGCCGATCGCCTCGGTTTCGGAGTACCTGGGCACTCAGACCAACAACGTGGCCGAGTACACGGCGGTGCTGCGTGCCCTCGCCCTGGCCGAGGAGCTCGGGGCCCGCGAACTCGACCTGCTCCTCGACTCGAAGCTGATCATCGAGCAGCTCCACGGCCGGTGGCGGGTGAAAGATTCGAAGCTGACTCCACTTCACGCCGAGGCGAAGGAGCGGCTGGCACGCTTCGCTCGCTGGACCGCCACTCACGTGCCGCGAGCCCAGAACAAGCAGGCCGATGCGCTTTGCAACGAGGCCATCGATCGGGCCCAGGCGGGCGGCCCGCGCGTCGTGGTGGTTCGGCCGAAGTAGGGGAGTCGCGAGCCGAAGGCGGTTTGGGTCGGGCTCGAGTGCCGATGTTCCAAGTAGCGGCGGGGAGCGCGCCGCGGGGCCTTCAGAGTGCGAGGCGATGACGGATCTCCGTGATGGAGACCCCACCCAGTTCGACTTGCCGGAGCGCCCCGTCCGCGTGCCAGCCCAGGGCCGTGTAGAAGGCCCGTCCCCGCGCGTTGGCCTCGAACACCCACAGCACCAGCGTCGCCGCACCGCCGCCCCGCCAATGGTCCGCGGCAGTTTCGAGGAGCGCCCGGCCGACGCCCTGCCGCCACGCCTCGGGCAGAACGTAGATCGCGTAGACCTCGGCTGTGAGGAGCGGCACGTCTTCGTCGCGTTGCGGGCCGCTGGCAACGAAGCCGACCGCCCGGCCCTCGACCTCGGCGATCCAGGCCGGGGCCGCCCCTTGACCATCGCTCTCGAGGATCGATCGCCAGGCGACCTCGCGAGCGGCGACGGACAGGCCGGCTAGGAAGCCGCCGGGCAGGATGCCCCGGTAGGCGGCCTGCCAGCCCCTGACGACGATCTCGGCGATCGTCCCGGCGTCGTCGGCGCGGGCCCGCCTCACGCGGACTTCCGGGCCCGGCACGGCCGGGCAGGCGTCGCCGACCGCGCCGGCCCCATCGGTGGCCGGCGCGGGGATCTCGGTCGAGCCGAGCGCTGCCGCAGATGCCGCTTCGTCGGCCGGTGGAGCGGGGGATCTATGCGCCCCGGCGCCTGTCCTCTTCTCGGATTTGGTCATCTCCGCCGCTTCGACTACAATCCCGCCTCGGCGAGTCGGCTGGACGATCGCGGGGCCTGGTCTTCGGGCCATGGCATCGAGGAAAGTCCGAGCTCCTCAGCGCAGGGTAGCGGGTAACGCCCGTCCGCCGCGAGGCGAGGACCAGTGCCACAGAGACGTAGCCCCGGGTCGGGCCTGGCTCGGCCCGGGATGTGAAACGCGGCAAACTCTGCTCGGAGCAAGGCCAAATAGGAGGACGAGGTTCGGGCGCGCGGGGAACCGCGCGTTCGGGCGGAAGAGGTTGCGCTGCCCAGTCCTCGGGTCGGCCGCTTGAGCCGTCGGGTAACCGACGGCCGGAGATGGATGATCGTCGCCGCAACGCGAGTTGCGGTACAGAACTCGGCTTACAGGCCGGCTCGCCGCCACCTTGGAGTCGATTACTCGAACCCTGGCCCCGCCGGTGCGCATCGCCCGGTCGGGCGGGCAGGTTGCGGCGCTAGTCCTCGTCGGGCCGGAAGATCCCCGTAGCCGTGCAAGAGCCGCAGATGGCCCGGCTGGCCTCGAAGGCGCCGAGCTGCTGCGGTTCTCGTCTGTCGGGGTAGAGACAGCTCACTTCATATCCTGCCTGGGCTCCGAGGCCGACGCGGCGCAGGCGTCGGAACGTGCAGCGCCGAATTCGCAGCGCCTCCACTGGCGCCACGATCGGCTGCGGCAGTTCAACGAGTTGAGGCAGAGCCATCGGGCTAAATGTAACCTCCGAAGGCCGCTAGCGTCGCATCGAAGATGGGGGACGGCAAGCAGAGAAAGGTACTAGACTGCGGCGCATTGTTTGCCCGGCTCGTACTGGCCGGATGAAACCGCGCGGTCGGGAGACGTGGTGGAGTCAGGAGAGAGCTCGAAGGGCGGAAATGGGCAAGGGGGTGACACGCCGCCGAACGACGAGCGGATCGGGATCGAGCGGCCCTGGATGGCGCCCGGCCTTAGCCCGTCGGAGGAGACTGCCGCTCCAGCCGACTTCCGTGGCCCTGGCGGGACCGCCGCATCCGGCGTCGTCGGCGCCGCGGCAGGGCTGGCTGGCACCCGTTCGGTCCCGCCGGACGTCGCTCAGGCCGCCGCTGCCGACCTGCCGTCCCGCTTCCGGCCCCGGTCGGCAGCGGCGGGATCCAGCCCCGCGTCTTGCCAGTTCCTGCGCAGTGTCGGTGCGGATGGGCGGCTGTCCGAGGCCCAGAACATGGCCGTGTCGACGCATCGTTGCGCGGCGTTCGGCGACCCACTGCCGCTCTCCCTCAGCCAGCAGGAACTCGTCTGCCTTCAGCGAGCTCACGTCAGCTGCCCTCGCTATGTCCGGGGCATTCTCCTCGCCGGCGAGAACCAGCCTGCGCCAGCGGAGGTAGAGCATCAGTCCGGTCGCGACTCGTTGCTGACCCTGGTCGGGGTCGGCCTTGTCATCCTGGCTATCGGCGTCTTCATCACCACTCTCCTCGGTCTACCGCCGCTCGCGGGGGGTTCGCAGGCAAGCCAATCGCCGTTGGCGGCCGCGTCCGCATCTCGGTCCGCGGCGGCTTCGGCCGAGCCGATAGCCGCTCCAACGGCGCAGGTCACGTCGTCGGCCGCCGCCACGGCCGCCTCTACGGCCGCCGCCACGGCCGCAGGCACGGCCCGATCCACGCCGACCCTGGCGCCCACGCCGGCCGCAGGAAGCTCTTGGCCACCCGGGGCGACTGCCTCGCGGATGAGCCGGGTCGTGCCCTGCACGGGTCAGGCAAACTGCTATGTATACACGGTCGGCCCTGGGGATCGGCTCTCGTTCATCGCCGACTACTTCGGTGTCGGTCTGGACGCCATCTGGCAGCTGAACCCTTGGCTTGGGGGCTCGGGCAACATCAAGGTCGGCGACCAGCTGAAGATCCCGCCGCCGACCCGGTAGGCGAGCCCGAAAGTGGCCGGCCGCAGCTCAGGCCGGCCGTGAATAGGCGATTGAGCGGCGATGCTGGGCTTGCCCCGGTGGGTCACGACAGGCCGGTCAGGCAGCCCGAGCTCTACCCGGGCGCCGCTGTCAAAGACTCCTCCCGAAGGTCATCTGGCGGGCGCAATGGCACTGTCCGGCGTTGGCCGGGGCGAGGCCTGATAGGGTATGCGTTCAGCGAGCTCCGCTCGGAGCTCGCTGCGGCGGACGACCGTCTGAGCGACGGTGAGCGAAGGAGCCCAGGTATGTCGATCGGCTGGCAGCCGAGCATGGAGACCGGCGCACCGCTTCTCGACGCGCAGCGCCGAAACCTGGTCGAGCGCGCCGATGCGCTCCTCGCCACGATCGAGTCCGGTGGCGACAGACCTACCGTCGAACGGGCTCTGCTCGATTTCGGGGACTATTCCGTGCGCCACTTCTCGCAGGAGGAGGATTGCACCCTCCGCGGCGTGTGCCCTGCGATCGAGTGGAACGGCGCCGCCCGAGCCGAGCTGATCGAGATCCTGGCCGGCTTCCGACGGTCTTACGAAGCCCGTGGCGCCAGCCCGGTCCTCGCGGAGGACCTCACCTGCGAACTGTCCGGTTGGGTCTCCCGCTACATTCCCGGCCCGGTCACCAAATTGCCCTGCGTTACGACTCAGAACTAGGCGCAAAGAGCCGCGCGAAGCCGGGGTAAGCACGCAGCGGCAGGACTTCGAACTCGATCAGGCCGGCCGAGACCATCGGTAGCGATTCCAGCGCAGCGTCGGCTTCCGCGACACTCGCGCACTCGAGGATGAGCACGGCCATCGCTTCCTCCGCATGGAAGTACAGCTCGCGGATCACGCCGGCCTGATGCAGGTCCCACGCCCGGCGCGCCTCAGCTTCCCGGATCTCTGGCGTGAACCGGGCATCGGACGCTCCTTCGACGGGCCTCTCGATCGCCAGGATGCGCACGCTGATCCTCCGCTTGACGCCGCCGCCGACATTCGAGGCCAATTCTCACGCGGGGACCGCGTTCCCGCTGCCCGAATCCGCTACGCAGAGGGATCGACGACCCGCCCGAGGAAGAGCATCGCGCCGGTGTTGACATCGCGGACGGCGAAGACAAACGGTCGATCGACGTGTAGCGTCACCATCTGGCGTGGTGCCGTGGTCGCTGCTGCCGCCATGACCACCGCGGTCGCGGCGGACGCCTCCGTCCCCTTTTCGTCGACGGCGATATTGGCCTGGTGGACCACGGCCGATATGAACAGCCGCTCCTGTGTCGTGATGCCTGAGAAGTCGGCTTTGTCGGGTTCGAAGGCGAGGGGCATTCCGAGCGCCTCCAGTGCGGGCGAGAGCTCGGTCTTCGTCTCGATCTTGAAGCGTGGGAGCGTCAGGTCCACGCTCGTGTCCCGGAGAGTCGATGTGATCTGGTCGAAGAGATTCGCGTCGAGTTTGCGTTCGAAAGCGGCCAGGTCGTCGGGAACGACGACGGTCATGACGAGCGAGCCGTCGGCGTAGGGGAGTTCCACCGCCTGCCAGCCCGACCGTTGGCATAGCTCGCTTCAGATGTGATGAGCCTCATCATTGGGACGCTGACCTGCGAACCGTCCGGGCCAGTGAAGGGCAGAGTCTGCGTGGCGTTCGCATCGAACGGCGTCAGCCAGGGGGCCTTGAGATAGATGGCGTTCACCAGGACAAGTCGTGTCGCCGGATCGAGGCCCTCGAGCAGCTCCGGGATCCTTCCCTCGGTCTGGTCGCTGACCCAGCCGTCGATGAGCCGGCATGCCCCGGCGGCGTCGTTCTGAAAGTCAACCAGTCGCAGGCCGGCTCCATAGCTGGATGCGAGCATGTCCAGGTAGGCTGGCTGCAACGCCAGGCCGCGCTGGGCGAACGGCGCGTTGGCGATCCGGAGGGTCAGCTGATAGCTCCCACCGTCGGCCGTCTTGAACGTCCCCGAGAGCCTGGCAAGGGCCTGGTCCAGCGAGTTGATGCCGTTGCCGCCACCGGCTCGGGCGGCCGAGTGAAGGACTGCGTCCATCTGCTCGGCGGTCTCGCCGACGGCGCCGGCCTGGGCCATCGACAGAGCCAGGACGATGCTGGTCGGAGAAACGACGGCGTTTCCATCCGCCTCCAGAGCCGTCCGGTATAGGTCGAGCCCGAAGCCGTCGATGGCCATGGCGGCCTGGACGGCGGCGGCGGGCGAAGCAGCCGCCCGCGTCGCTTGCGAGGTGGCCAGGGCAACGGCTGCGGCCTGGCCTGTACAGCCCGCGACGACGGCACCCACTAGGGCGAATCCGCCCAGGCCGTGAAGCCCTTCACGAATCCGGTGTCGGTACCCGATGAGGCTTCCTCTCGCGTTCATCTCCCTCGTCCTGGCTGGCGCTTGATGAAGCGGCGCGTGCTGTTCTGACGCCACACCGATCGATTGAGTTCCAGCGCGGTCTGCGTCCTGCGGCCAGTCACGTTCTGTGGTCGCCTCGGCTCGAGTTCGGTGCGCGTCCGGTGCTATCCCGGTGGCCCCTCCGTGCTCCTGCTCCTGCCGGCGGGCAGACTTCCCGCCGGCGATCGAGACCGTTGGCAGGGTGGTGTCCAGAGTCACCGTCTCAGTCTCCCACCCTCAGGAACGTCGTTGACGAGTCCGGATGTGGGTGTATGATCCGCCCAGGTGGCGAATAGTGGTGAGAAGTGGGTACAGGCGGCTGGCCCGCTCCCATCATCGAGCCACCAGTGGTGAATTCGACCAGAGCGGAGGGTCGCGGCCCACCCCTCAGCCACACCGACAGGACGCGGCTTTCGTCCCAGGCGGGTGTAGACAGGCGATCGGCAGATGTTCACCGGCGAGTACAGGCATTCGGTGGACGCCAAGGGTCGGGTAGCGATCCCGGCCCGTTTCCGCCTGCAGCTTGAAGAGGGCGCGGTGGTCGTTCGTTGGGTCGACGGCTGCGCCGCCATATTCCCGCGGCCGGCTTTCGAGGCCCTGGCGGCAAAAGTTTCAGTGCTGCCTCTATCGGACGAGAAGGCCAGGGCCGTCTCGCGGTTCCTGTCGTCGAGCGCGTTCGAGGTCGAGCGCGACAGCCAGGGCCGCATCCTTCTCCCGGGTGCAATTCGCGACTGGGCATCGCTTGCCACCGACGCAGTCGTGGTGGGGGCCTGGGATCACGTCGAAGTCTGGGCTCCGGATCGGTGGGCCAGCTTCCAGAAGGGCCTCGATTCGGCCGATGCGCTGGCCGGCCAGCTCACCGGCCTCGGGCTCTAGGCAACCGAGATGGTTATTGAGGACCCGCTCGACGGGGCGACCGGCGGCTCTGCCTCCGGCCGCTCTCCCGAGGGGGGCGCCGAACGGGAGGTAGGGCACCTGCCGGTGATGATCGACGAGGTTATTGAGACTCTCGCACCGTATCCCGGCAGCCTTCAGATCGACGCCACCCTCGGCGGAGCCGGCCACGCCGAGCGGGTTCTCGAAGCCTCCGCTCCTGATGGCCGCCTCCTCGGCTTGGACGCCGATGGGGCGGCCATCGCCAGGAGCGCCACGCGACTGGCTCGCTTCGGCGATCGCGCCGTTCTCCGCCAGGCCAACTTCGGCCAGCTCGCCGAGGTGGCCCCGGACGCCGGGTTCTCTGAGATCGACGGCCTCCTCCTGGATCTCGGCCTCTCCAGCTTCCAGCTCGCAGACGTCGAGCGTGGCTTCGGTTTCCGTGCCGGCGGTCGCCTGGACATGCGCTTCGACACGAGCCGCGGCCGCCCGGCCGCGGACCTGCTGGCGACGATGGAACAGGGCGAGTTGGCCGCGCTCTTCCGCCGCTTCGGCGAGGAACCGTTTGCCGGTCGCATCGCCCGCGTTATCGTCGAGACCCGGCGCCACGCCCCGGTCGAGACGGCCGAGCAGCTTGCGGCGCTCGTCGAGCGGGCCGTGCCAGTCCCAAAGGGGCGTCGAACCCACCCGGCCACGCGTGTCTTCCAGGCGCTCCGGATAGCCGTCAACGACGAGCTCGACGCCCTCGAGGCCGGGCTCGCCGCATCGCTCGTCCTGCTCCGACCGGGCGGGCGCCTGGTCGTCCTGAGCTACCACTCGCTCGAGGACCGCATCGTCAAACGCTTCATTGCGGCGGAGCAACGCGGTTGCGTCTGCCCGCCCGAGGTGCCGATCTGCGTCTGTGGACGCCGGCCCAGCCTGCGCTCGCTCGGCAAGTCGCGCACTCCGAGCGCGGCCGAAGTGGCCGCGAATCCGCGCTCGCGAAGCGCCCGTTTGCGGGGCGCCGAACGTATCGCCGCTTAGTTCGATCGAGAAGGGAGGAACCGATGAGCAAGCGTCACCAGGCCAGCCGGCGGCGCACCTACGGCCGCCGTCAGCACGAGTTGCACGAGCGGTCGGAGCGCTACGTCGGCGTTCTCGGCGGCTGGACCGACGAGCCCGACCTGATCGGGTCGAGTGAGCGCTGGGCGGCGGAGCCGCTGGCTCTCGCGGCAGCCCGCGCGGCAGCCGGCGATTGGCTCACCTCCCGAGGTATCGATTGATGGCCGTCTACGAGGGCGCACGCCCACGTTCGACGCTGTTCCCACGCCGGCGCCCGGAGGCTAGCCTCCTTCGCCCCCAGGCGCCGGCACTCCCGCGCCGCCGAACCCGACTGGCTCTTCGTGCGCGGCGCCGGCCCCGCCTCTTCGGAATGGCCATCGGCCTGATCGTGGTGGCCTTCCTGCTCAGCTTCTTCTCGCTGATTCAGACCGTACGGGTCTCGGCTTCCGGGTACGACATGGACCTCCTGAACCAGCAGTTCGGGCAGCTCCAGATCCAGCGCCAGCAGGATCTCTCGGATATCGACCGGCTCGACCGGGAGTCCGCGATTCGCCGCCAGGCGATCGCTGAGGGGCTCTCTCAGCTCCCGGCGCCCATCGTCATCCCGGCCCGCTGAGTAGGCTGCCAGGATGCTCGGCCGGACCGATTCCAGAGGCCGCTTGCTGGCACTCCTGGCCGTGCTGGTGCTTCTCTCCGGCGGGATGGCCGCGCGCCTTGCCTACTGGCAGGTCAACCAGTCGGCTCAGCTCACGACTCTGACGGCGCAGGATTCGCTGTACACGCAGCAGTCGATCCCGGCCCAGCGCGGAACCATCTATGACCGAACCGGCACCGTCGTTCTCGCGCAAACGATCTACGAGTACCGCATCGTTGCAGACCTCCACGGTCTGTCCGCTGCCGATCGCAAGCGCTACGGTGACGAGCTGGTGGACTACCTGGGCCTCGATCCCGCAGCCGAGGCCACTCTCCGCCAGGCGCTTCAGGGTGACGGTTACTACGTCGTCCTCGCGACCAACGTCGATGCGGACACTGAAAAGGAGATCTCCGAAGCGCAGGCGTACGGTGACCTGACCACGCTCGCGCTCGAACCCACGCCCGTCCGCGTCTATCCGCAAGCAGGCGGCGCGCCGCACACGTCTCTCGCCGCCCAGCTGCTGGGCTTCGTGAACGCCAGCGGCAACGGCCAGTACGGGCTGGAGCAGGAGTACAACACTATCCTGGCCGGTCGGCCGGAGGTGGTCGACGTCGATCCGAATACGCCGGGCCCGGCGGGGCAGCACATCGTCGATGTCGGCGCGCCGGGCCAGGACATCAGGACCACCATCGATGCGGGGCTTCAACTCAAGGTCGAGCAGGAGGTCTTCGCCGCCTGGCTGGCCGACAGGGCGAAGACAGTCTCGGCGATCGTCATGGATCCCAAGACCGGCGCCGTCCTGGCCGAGGCCAGCTACCCGTCGTACGACGCCAATCTCTACTCAACGGTCGCGGCTCAGAACCCTTCGCTGTTCATGGATCCAATCATCAGTGAGGTCTATGAGCCGGGCTCGGTCTTCAAGATGCTCACCGCATCCGCGGCGCTCCAGTCGAAGACGACCGCGCTGACGACGATGATCGACGACACCGGCGTCCTCAAGCTTCCGGGTGGGCAGGAGGTCGCAGATGCCGACCGCAGGGCCAAGGGCTGGATGAGCTTCGCCGATATCGTGGCCTGGTCCCGCAACGTCGGCGCATCGCGGGTCGCGTTCCGTCTCGGCAAGACCACGGCTGCCGCATCGGCCACGCTCTACAAGACCTGGCAGACGTACGGGATCGGTCAGCCGACCGGCATCGACCTGGCCGGTGAGGTCGACGGCATAGTCCGCGACCCGGCGACCTCACCATGGCAGCAGATCGACCTGGCCAACGCGTCCTTCGGGCAGGGCGTTGCCGTCACCCCAATTCAGATCATGCGCGCCTACTGCACGATGGCCAACGGCGGCCTGTCCGTAACCCCGCACGTGGCCGACGCCGTCCTGGGGAGTGCCGCCCCATCGGCGTCGTCAGGCGCCCCGCGGATCATCAGCGCCAGTCTCTCGAGCTCACTGACCGGCTTGATGGAGCACGTCGTAACCACCGTGCCGTCCTACAACCAGTCGACCTACATCCCGGGCTACTACGTGGGCGGGAAGACGGGCACGGCCCAGATCTGGGACCCGAGCCTTAACAAGGGCAGCGGCGGCTGGCTGGATAACATCTACAACTACAGCTTCTACGGGTGGGTCGGCAATGACGCTCCGGACCTGGCGATCGGCGTCGTCATCTACCAGGGGACGCCGACCAGGGTGGCCCAGGGCGTCCTTCCGATGCCCATGCAATCAACCGACCTCTTCCGGCGGGTCGCGACAGACTCGGTCCTGAGCGAGCACATCCCCCCGAGCAAGGCAGGGCCGAAGCCGCCGGCCGGGAAAACCGCGAAGCCGCTGGGGTGATCATGAGGCCCCGCACCGGACGCGGTCGGCTGTGCGACACTGGAGAAGTGACCGACACGTGCCATACGGAGCCGCGGCCCGCAGCGGGTCCGCCCACCCTGACCGTCCCCAGGATCGCCGCGAAAGCCAGCTTCGAGTGCCTGGCCACACCTGCCGGGGCGCGAGGAGGATCGCCCGGGCCCGGTGAGGAGATCCGGTGAGGGAGGACCAGGTCGAGTTCCTCCAGGGGCTGCTTCTCGCCTTCGCCTGCATGGTCATCCTGATGCCGCCGTTCCTGCGCCTGCTGCGCTGGCTCGGCATGGGCAAGCAGATCCGCGACGACGGACCAGGTACTCACCTGGTCAAACAGGGCACGCCCACCATGGGCGGCGTCCTCATCGTTGCAGTCGTACTCGGGCTGGTCTACCTCTTCAACGCGTTCGACGCATCGACCTACTCCCCCCTGTTCGTCCTGGCCCTCGTGGGCGCGCTTGGCGCCGCCGACGACTATCTCAACGCTCGGACGGGCATCGGCATTCGCGGCCGCCACAAGATCCTGTGGCAGCTGGTCGTGGCCATCGTGGTGGCCGTGTACATCCAGAATCACTTCGGCTTCAACGGCGTGCGTGTCCCGTTCATCGGTGATGTCGTGAACACGACGATCATCGTGATCCCGATCACCGGCCACCGCGTGGAGCTCGGTGCGGTCTTCTTCATCGTCGTGGCCGTGCTGGCGATCGTCGGCTGCAGCAACGGTGTGAATCTGACCGACGGTCTTGATGGTCTGGCGGGCGGGACGCTTGTCTTTGCCTTCATCAGCTTCCTGATCATCGCCCTTCTCAACGAGCCGATTCAGCCCAACCTGGCGATGGTCAACGCCATAACCATCGGGGCGCTGATGGGTTTCCTGTGGTTCAACGTCCATCCCGCGCAGGTCTTCATGGGTGATTCCGGGGCGCTCTCGCTGGGGGGCATGCTGGCCGTGGTTGCCCTCATATCCGGCCAGGTCCTGATCCTGCCGCTGATCGGCATCATCTTCGTCTTGGAGGTCGCCTCGGACATCATCCAGGTCGCGAGCTTCAAGATCCGCGGTAAGCGCGTGTTCCGGATGGCCCCGCTTCACCACCACTTCGAGCTCGGTGGCTGGGACGAGGAGAAGATAACAATGCGCTTCTGGATCGTCGGGGCCCTGGCCGGACTGCTCGGGGTGACGCTCTTCGTCTCCTCGATCCCGAAGTAGTGCGACCATGCCGCGGCGCATCGTAGATCTCGATCGCCTGACGGCAGCCGCCGTCCGTGACGGCGCGCTCGAGGGCCGTTCGGTGACGGTGTTGGGGCTGGCCCGAAGCGGGGTCGCCCTGGCCCGCTTCTTCGCCGATGCCGGCGCCCGGGTCACCGTATACGACAGACGGTCGGCGGATGACCTGGCCCCCGCCGTCGAATCCCTGGGCGGTCGTGCCGTCGGGCTTCGCCTCGGTCCGGATGTGGAACCCGCGTCCACGTGGTCGGCGGCCGACTTGATCGCCACGTCTCCGAGCATCAATCCTGACTTCCCAATCGCCGATCAGGAGCTGAGGGATGCTCTTCGGGCCATCGCGGATGCGCATCGCGTCGATCCGTCCGGGACTCCGGCCCTGGTGAGCGAGGTCGACCTGGTGCTGCGTCTGTGCCCCTGTCCGACGATCGGGGTCACGGGCACGAAAGGCAAGACCACCACGGCGTCGCTCACTGCGGCGCTGCTCGACGGGGATCCCGCCCACCCGGTGGTCCTGGGCGGGAACATGGGCACTCCGATCGTCGAGCGCCTGCCGGAGCTGACGCCCCAACACCGGGTCGTCATCGAACTCTCCGAGCTCCAGCTGCCGACTCTTTCCCGCGGTACCACGGTCGCCCTGTACACGAACGTCACGGCCGATCACCTCGATCGCCACGGCTCCCTGGAGGCGTATCGGAGGGTGAAGCGCCGGCTTGCCGAGCTCCTCGAGAAGGACGGCGCGCTCGTGCTCAACGCCGACGACCCCGTCGTCTCGGGATACGCGCCACTGGGCGAGGCTCAGGTCGTCACGTACCGGCGCAGCCGCCCGGCGCCCGGCGGCATCGGGGTCGAGGATGGCTGGATCGTGGCCGCCGACGTGAAGCGCCTGGCCATGGTAGGTGGTGGCGTCGCGCAGGCCGGCCCCGGCGGTCGCCTCCTGCCCATTGCCGAGCTGGCAATTCCCGGTGAGCACAATGTCTCCAATGCGATGGCCGCCGCCGCCGCGGCCCTCCTCTTCGGCGTGCCGCCGGAAGCCATCCGGCGTGCTGCCGGCGCCTTCACGGGCGTGGAGCACCGCCTTGAGCAGGTCGCGATCGTGGACGGCGTCCGGTTCGTCAACGACTCGCAGGGGACGCAGCCCGATGCCGTGATCGCAGCCTTGCGTTCCTTCCCGCGGCCCCTGGTCCTGATCGCGGGCGGTCGAGACAAAGGCGTGGACCTGGCCGGGCTCGGGCCGGTCGCGGCCGAACGCGCCGACGCGGCGGTCCTCATCGGCGAGTCCGGGCCGACGCTGGCGGAGATGTTCAAGGCGGCCGGCATGACGCGCGTCGAACTGGCACAGACACTGGAGGAGGCCGTCGACCGGGCGGACGTGATCGCACGCGGACTGCTCTCCGACGACGGCTCCGGGCGATCACCGGCCACCGTGCTGCTCAGCCCAGCCGCGGCGAGCTTCGACATGTTCCTCGACTACGCCGCCCGCGGTCGGGCCTTCAAGGTCGCCGTCGCCGCCCTGGCTGCGCGAAGGCGGACACTCGGAGCGGTCCGATGAGCGGTCGACTCGAACGCTGGCACGCGCCGGGCGACTCCGTGACCCGCGAACGTGTACGCCGAAGCCGCGGCCCGAGCCGGCCGAGCCAGGTCGGCGGTTCGCAGGCAAGCGTGCTGGCCAACCCCGGTCCGCTGAAGCGCGATGTCCATGAGCCAGACTACATCATCCTGGTGGCGGTCGTGGCGCTGTCGGCAATCGGCATCCTGATGGTCTACTCCGCTTCGGCGATACCCTCGTACGCGCAGAGCCAGAACACGTTCCAGCTGGTGGCGCCGCAGGTCGTGGCCGGTCTTCTGGGGCTGGCGGCCATGATCCTCCTGATGCGCCTCGACTACCGATACCTGAGGGTCGTAAGCGTGCCGCTCGCGCTCCTGGCGATGGTCCTCCTGGTCATCGTCATGGTCCCGAGTCCGCTCAGCGTCACCGCCAACGGATCGGCCCGCTGGCTGCACCTGGGCCCCTTCCTCCCGGACATCCACCCCGCGGAGGTAGCCAAGCTGGCATTGGTCGTCTACCTGTCACATTGGTTCGCGACCCGCGGAAAGGGCATCCGCAGCTTCTGGAAGGGGTCCGTTCCCTTTGCGATCATCGTCATCCCATTCCTGGTGCTGGTCGTCCGCGAGCCCGACCTGGGCACGGCCGCCGTCATCGTGCTGATCGTCTTCACGCTCTACTTCGTGGCCGGGGCGAACCTCTTCCACTTCGTCCTGGCCGGCATGGCCGGTGTCGGCGGCGCCGCCCTGGTCGTGGCGATGGGCAGTTACCCGCTGCAGCGCATCCAGTGCCTTCTCGACCCGTGGGCTGATCCGCAGCAGGCCTGCTTCCAGACCGTCCAGGGTCTCCAGGCGCTGAGTGCCGGCGGTCTCTTCGGCACGGGTCTCGGAAACGACCGGGTCTACGTCCCGCAGGACGTCAACGACTTCATCTTCTCTGTCATCGCTCAACAACTGGGGCTCGTCGGAGGGGCGGTCGTGATCGGCCTCTTCATAGCCTTCGCCTACGCGGGCATCCGGACCGCCATGCGGGCCCCCGACACGTTCGGCGGCCTGATGGCCGCCGGCATCACGGCCTGGATATGCTTCCAGGCGCTGATAAACATCGGCGTGGTTCTCGCCGTCCTGCCCGTCACGGGCATTACGCTGCCGTTCGTCTCTGCCGGCGGCTCGTCGTTGACGGTCAGTCTTGCGGCCGTCGGGGTCCTGCTTTCGGTTTCTCGCGAGACAGTCGAACGAGGTTGGGTCAGTGCGTCTGCTGATAGTGGGCGGGGGTACGGGGGGACATATCTACCCGGCTCTCGCCGTCGCCCGATCGCTGCAGGCTAGGCCCGACGCGCCTTCGCTGCGGTGGATCGGAGGCCATCGTGGCCTTGAGGCGGGAGTCGTTCCGGCCACGGGCATTCCATTTGGACGCCTGTGGGTGCGGTCGCTTCGGTCGGTGGATCTCGATGTCCACTTCGTTCTCGACCCGATCCGGCTCTCGCTCTCGGTGCCGCAGGCGATCGCGTTGCTGGTCCGTCATCGTCCTCGGGCAATCTTCACCACGGGCGGATACGTCGCCCTCCCGGTTCTGCTGGCGGCGTCGGTGCTGCGGATTCCGGCCGTGATGTGGGACGGAAACGTCGTCCCCGGTCGAAGCGTGCGCGTGACGGCCCGACTGGTCGGCTGCCTGGCGGTGACGTTTGGGACCACCTGTCATGCCCTCGACCGCATCGGACGACCCTGTTTTGTCACCGGGACCCCGATTCGCGACCCTCGCCTCGTGAGCCGTTCCGAGGCCAGAGAGGCGCTCGGTGTTCCGGCCGAGGACAAGCTGCTCCTGATCTTCGGGGGTTCTCAGGCGGTGCGGCGCTTCAACTCGGCCGTTGCGGAGGCGCTGCCGCGTCTCGTCGAGCGGACTCGGGTCATTCACGTCACGGGGGAAGCTGGCTACGACGAGGCAGTAGTCGGCCGAGATGCCCTGCCGGCGAGCATGCGCGATAGATACCGGCCGGAGAGGTTCCTCGATGACGAGATGGCGCCGGCGCTCGCCGCGGCCGACATCGTCGTGGGCAGGGCCGGTTCTTCCACACTGGCGGAGGTGGCGGCGTTTGGCCTGCCGATGGTCGTCGTCCCTTACCCACACGCCGCCGGCCATCAGCGGCGAAACGCCGAGGAAATGGTTCGATCCGGCGCCGCCCGCCTGGTGGAGGACGAGGATTTCGACGCGGAGGCGCTGCTGGCGGCCGTCGCCATCGTGGAGGACCGGGCGGAGCACGCTGCGATGTCGGCGGCCGCCCTGTGCCTGGCTCGGCCGGGCGCTGCCGGTGCGGTCGCGGAGCTCGTCATGGCGGCCGCGGAGCGGAGACCGTTCCCGGACGCCGCGAACGTCGAATCCATTTCGCTGGGAGTGGCGGGATGAGTGGCCGCGATAACGAACCGACGGACCGGCGCGACCGCGGCGGCGCCTCGGCCGAGCCGGCAGCCCCGACCCGGGCCGCGACGACGTCCGGGCCGGCCGCTCGCGCCGCGTCGGAGTGGGCCCGCCTCGCCCTCGAGATGTCGGCCGAGACGGGGGTCCGACCCCGGCGGAACGAGCCGCTGGCCGGTTACACGTCGATGCGCGTGGGCGGCCCGGCGGACTTGCTGGCCGTCGCCAGGGAGGCGCCCGCTCTCATGGCCGTGGTGGGGTTCGCTCGAGCCAGGGGCGTCCCGTTCCTTGTCCTGGGCCGCGGCAGCAACGTGGTGGTGGCCGACGCCGGGATCCGCGCCCTGGTCATCCTGTCGAGAGGCGAGGGCTGGCGCATCGACGGCGATCGGCTGATAGCGGAGGCCGGCCTTCCGCTGGCGCGCGCGGCGATGCTTTGCCAGCGGGCCGGGCTTTCAGGCCTCGAGTTCGGGGTGGCGATCCCGGGGACGGTTGGCGGCGCCGTCTGGGCCAATGCGGGTGCGCACGGTGCCGACGTTGCCGGTGTCCTGGAATCGGTCACGATGCTGCGCGCGGACGGCACGGTGGCCACCGAGCCGGCGTCGGCCCTGTCCCTGTCGTACCGCGACAGCCGCTTGAAGCAAGGGGAGGGGAGCGCAACCGGCGCTTCGGTCACTGCCGGTGACGCCGCCCCGGTTGCGGCCACGGCTCCGACCCCGGCGACGATCGGGGATCTGGTCCTGACGGCGACGTTCAAGCTCACTCCCGCCGACCCGGCCGCCATCAAGGCAGGGCTTGACGAGATCCGTCGCTGGCGCCGCGAGCACCAACCGCTCAACCAGCCCAGCGCCGGAAGCGTGTTCCGCAATCCGCCGGGCGATTCGGCGGGACGGCTCATCGACGCATGCGGCCTGCGTGGGGCTCGCCTCGGCGACGCATCGATCAGCGAGAAGCACGCCAACTTCATCGTGAACATGGGAACTGCGACCGCCGAGGACGTCAGAAGACTGGCCGAACGCGCCAGAGCGGCGGTGGCAGAGCGCTTCGGTATCGATCTTGTGTGCGAGGTCCAGTTCGTGGGCGACTGGTCGGGCCCGAAGCAGAAGCCGTCGGCGGCTCGCGGCCGCGATCGCCCGAGACCAGGATCCGAATGACGAGCCACCGCCTCGCATCCCGGCGTCTGGGACCGCACGTCCGGCGACAGCCGGTCAGGCGAAGCGGGCCGAAGGTGCGTGCCGCCCAGATGGTGGCGGCCGTGCTGATGGCCGGCTGCCTCGCCGGAATCCTCACCGTCAGTGTCGCGCCTGCATTCGCGGCTCGGACCCTGGAGATACGCGGGGCGACGTTCACCAGCCAATCGATCATCCGCTCGATCGTCGGGTTGGACACGGCGCCGAACGTGTTTCGCATCCAGACCGACCGCGCCGCCCGGGAACTCGTTCGTCTGCCGGCCATCCAGTCGGCCAGCGTCGAGATAAGCCTGCCTTCGACGGTGGTCGTCAACATCGTCGAACGCGCTCCGAAGCTCGTCTGGGTCATCGGCGACCGACGCTACGTCGTCGACCAGGACGGGCTGCTGTTCGGACTGGTGGACTCGGCCGGCAATCCGATTGCTTCGTCGGCGGGCCCGATCGCGACTCCGTCCGAGGGCGCGGCCTCGAGCCCGGCTGCTTCGGCGGCGGGCGCGGCCTCTTCGACCGTACGGTCGACCTCGAACCCGACGCCGTCGCCAGGCCCGACACGCAAGCCGACGCCGACTCCAAAGGCGACCCCGACCCCGAAGAAGGGCGCGAAGGCGACACCAACCCGGCCCGGTTCGAAGGCGAGTCCCTCGGTCGTCACTCCTGCCGGATCGCCAACGCCGACGCCCAACGCATCGCTCGTTCCTTCGCTCGAGCCCGCGCCGACCGCCGACGCGGCCGCGACGTCTCGCCCCGGCGCGGTCGGCCTGCCCGTTGTTTTCGATCGCCGGGCGTCGGACGCCGGACTTGGCCTGGGTGGGATCATCGACCCGATCAACCTCGACGCCGGCTTTCGGCTGGCCGGGCTCACGCCCGCCGATGTCGGCAGCACGGCCTCGGCTCTGGCGGTGATCCTGGACGACGACCATGGGTTCACTCTCAGCTCGGTCCCGCCCGGTTGGGTCGCCCAGTTCGGTTTCTACACGTCGACCGTACGCAAGGACACGGTCATACCCAGCCAGGTCCGAGACCTGCGCTCGATTCTGGATTACGCGGGCGAAGCCAAAGTCGCCTGGGTCTTTCTCGTATCGGATGTGAGTTCCGACCACTCGGACACGTATGTGCCGCGCTGAGCGACCCGACTGCAGCCCCGAGTTGCCCGGTCTAGCTCGGGTCGGTTAGCCTTCACCAGAGAAAGCGGATTTGGAAGCGGCGCCGGCGGCCGCGGACCCACCCAGACAACGCCTCGAGATCGAGGACAGCACCTAGGACGGGAGCGAGTGGAACGCGAAGCAGTGCTCGTCGGTGTCGATGTTGGAACGAGCAAGGTCTGCGCTCTGATCGGCGAGGTGGCTCGTGACGGGAGTCTGACCATCGTCGGCAAGGGGGTCGTGCCGGCCAGCGGTCTGAAGAAGGCCGTGGTGGTCAATATCGAGCAGACCGTCCGGTCCATTTCCGGCGCGGTCGACCACTCGGAGCGCCTGTCCGGCTACCAGATCGACCGGGCGTTCGTCGGCGTTGGTGGACAGCACGTCGAAAGCCAGAACTCGCGTGGCGCGGTGGCCGTCAGCGGTCACCAGCGCGAGGTCACCCGGGAGGACATTGCTCGGGCCCTGGAGGTGGCCCGGGCCGTGACGATCCCGTCGAACCGCGAGGTGCTGCACGTCCTGCCCCGGGGCTTCATCGTGGACGGCCAGGAAGGCGTCAAGGACCCGCTGGGCATGAGCGCCATTCGGCTCGAGATCGAGACTCACATCGTCACCGCGGCTGCCACGGCCGTCCGAAACCTCGCCAAGTGCGTCCAGGCGGCCAACGTCAAGATCGACGAGCTGGTGGCTGCCTCGCTCGCATCCGCAGAGTCCGTGCTCTCGGAGACTGAGCGCGACCTGGGCGTGGCCGTGGCCGACATCGGCGCCGGCACCATCGACCTGGCCCTCTTCCTCGATGGATCGCCGTTCAAGACGGCAGTCCTGCCGGTCGGCGGCAACAACGTCACCAACGACGTGGCTATTGGCCTCAAGACCAGCCTGCAGGTGGCCGACGAGCTGAAGACCCAGTACGGCAGCTGCGATCTGTCGACCGTGGCCGAGGACGAAATGATCAGCGTTGCGACGCTGGGCGAAGCGGCCGGCCGCTCGGTCAGCCGCCTCGAGCTCTGCCGGATCATCGAAGCCCGCATGCGGGAGACGTTCGAGATGCTGGCCGCGGAGATACGGACAGTGGGGGAGGGATTGCTTCCAGCCGGCGTCGTACTGACCGGCGGAGCATCCCAACTGGCGGGGGCGGCGGCCCTGGGCCGCCAGGTGCTGGACATGCCCGTCCGTGTGGCGGGACCGACGGGCGTGGGCGGGCTGACCGACAACATCCTCACTCCGGCCTACAGCACGGCCATCGGCCTGCTCTACTGGGGCGCCAAGGGCCTGGAGTCCGGCGAGGTCCTGCGTTTCGAGTCGGCTCCGGCCGGTGGCCTGCCGTCGCGCTTCCGAGACGCAATCCGCAACCTCTTCCCGTAGCGCCGCCCGACCCGGTCGTCGGAGGCCGTTTGGCGTTCCGCACGCGGCCGGCGCTCGCCTTCCTTGCGCCCATCGCCGAGGAGGCACGCGAGTCGCCAGGCCGACCTGGCTCATGGGTAGGAACCGGCCGTCCACAGGTCCCACCGGATTGGACGCCGATTCGGGCGATCCTCCTCGAAAGTTCGAACAACTGTTCGTCGTTCCTTCGTAAGAGGCCCCATTCGGCGCGCGATTTGGGTTCCAGAAACCCACGGCAAGGCGTATACTCGCTTCCATCCGGGCCAGCCCCGTCACGCGCAAGTGCTCTACCAGATTTCGGGGGGGCCGGACCGAACGACAACGTCTGCCGGAGAGCCACCGGAGGATCTGGGATGCCGCTACGGTCCGATTCCGAGAACTTCGCGTTGATCCGTGTGATCGGCGTGGGGGGCGGCGGCAGCAATGCCGTCAACCGCATGATCAGGGCAGAGATGATGGGGGTGGAGTTCATCGCCTGCAACACGGACGCGCAGGCCCTCCTCCAATCGGACGCGCCCCACAAGATCCGCATCGGCGACAAGATCACGCGCGGTCTTGGCGCGGGCGGCGACGCCTCCATCGGTCAGAGGGCGGCCGAGGAGGACTCGGAGAAGATCACCGAAGCTTTGCGCGATTCCGACATGGTCTTCATCACGGCCGGACTGGGCGGCGGCACTGGCTCCGGCGCTGCCCCGATCGTGGCCGAGATCGCCAAGGACCTCGGTGCACTCACGATCGGCGTCGTCACCAAGCCCTTCTCCTTCGAAGGCGCCCGGCGCAAGCTCGTTGCCGAGCGCGCCGCCGACGAACTCAGAGAGAAGGTCGACACGCTCATCACGATTCCGAACGATCGGTTGCGCGACGTGGTCCAGAAGAACACGTCGATGATCGACGCCTTCCGCTTCGTCGACGACGTGTTGCGGCAGGGCGTGCAGGGGATTAGCGACATCATCACCGTCCCCGGTCTCATCAACCTGGACTTCGCCGACGTGCGCGCCGTCATGAAGGACGCAGGCTCGGCCCTGATGGGGATCGGGCGAGCGAGCGGCGACAGCCGCGCCCTCGACGCGACGCGCCAGGCCATTGCCAGCCCGCTTCTCGAGGTCAACATCAACGGCGCCCAGGGCATCCTCTTCAACATCTCCGGCTCCGCGAACCTGAGCTTGTTCGAGGTCACGGAGGCGGCAGAGGAGATCCGTTCGGTCTCGGATCCGGAAGCCAACATCATCTTCGGTACGAGCTTTGATGAGCGCATGGGCGACGAGATCACGATCACCGTCATCGCCACCGGCTTCGATCCCAGCCGCAAGCCGTTGGCGCAGCGCCGCGAGTCCGGGGCTCAGACCCCCGTCCCGGTGCGAGCCTCGCGCAGCGACGGAGTCGACTTCATGCAGGAACTGGAGCGCGGGAGGCTTTCTCCCGTCGACTCAGTTTCAACGCGCTCGGCGCTGACGTACGGATCCTCAGGTGCGCCCGACCGCCAGCCGGTGCCGGTGCCGGTGCAGACCACGCCGCTCCACAGGCCCCTGCCGGACCGCCAGCTGGCGCGGCCCGTGTACGACGACCAGGACCTCGAGATTCCGAGCTTCCTCAGGCGGCCGCCGCAGGACGAGAAGGGGTAGCTCTTCGCCGCCTTGCACTCGCACTTGGACGCCGTCGCCGTCGCCCGTTTTCGCGCGGCCCGGTCCGTCGTCCTGGACACCGTCGCCGCGGCGTGCGGTCGGGCTGGTCGTGACCCAGCGGAAGTGACGCTGGTGGCCGTGTCCAAGACCGTGGAGGTCTCGATTCTGGCCGCTGCCGTGGAGGCGGGGCTCACGCTCCTGGGCGAGAATCGAGTACAGGAGGCCGAGTCGAAGGCACCTGCGGTGCCGGAAGCGCACTGGCACATGATCGGACCGCTGCAGTCGAACAAGGCTCGTAGAGCCGTGCAGTTGTTCGATGCGATCGAGTCGGTGGACTGCGTCGACCTGGCGCGACGCCTCGATCGCATCGCGGGTGAGATAGGGCGGGCGCCGCTCGGCGTCTACCTTCAGGTGAACGTCGACCGAGACGCCGCGAAGTCCGGTTTCACGCCCGAGGTGCTTGAAGCGGAGTTGCCTGCCCTTATCGAGTTGCCAAATCTCGAGTTGCTCGGGCTGATGACGGTCGGGCGATTGGTTTCCACGGCGGAGGAGGCGCGATCAACGTTCGCTCGGCTTCGAGATCTCTCCGGGCGGCTCAGCAGCCGCCATCCGGCGCTGCGTCCGGGGTTGTCGATGGGGATGACCGACGACTATCCGGTCGCGGTGGAGGAAGGGGCCACGGTTATTCGCGTCGGCCGGGCCATTTTCGGGGCGCGGCCCCAGCCGTAGCTCGCTCGACACGCCCGGCGATCGCGCCGACTAAGCCTTGATGCCGGGCCACCGACGCGAGACGGCTTCAGGCGAGCAACCGTCGACCACGATCAGCTTCTGGCGCCAGGTAGCCCCCGCGACCAGCCGGACCGATGTGCGGGGCACGTCGAGTTCGTCGGCGAGAAGCCGGAGCAGGGCCGCATTGGCGGCGCCGCCACTGGCCGGGGCTGAGACCCGGACTTGCAGCGTTCCGTCGTTCGACACGCCATCCACGCTGTCCGAGCCGGCACGCGGTAACAGCCGCACGGCGAATCTAACCGACGGGCGGGAGCGATCCAGCCGAAGGCGGTGCGAGTCCATGTCGTCTTGATTATGGCCACCCCGCGTGCGGACGCCATCGGGCGCGCCGCCGATCGCGCCCGATGGACCCGGGGAAGTCTGCCCCGAGAGCTGCCGGGCCCCCAACGAGGTAGGCCACTGGTACAGCAGACCCCGAGGCGGTAGCTCGGCTATTCGGCGACTCACCGCGGGCCGCTATAATTCGGCCTCCGGCGCGTCGGCGCTCGGCTTCGTGGGCGATTAGCTCAGCTGGTTAGAGCGCGCGGTTCACATCCGCGAGGTCACTGGTTCGAGTCCAGTATCGCCCACCATCGTGGCCTTTCATCCTCGTTTGGACGGACTCGTGACCATTCGCCGATACCCGGCCCCGCCACAACTCTTCGACCGACATCCGAGCAACCCGATACTGTCGGCGGAGCAGCTGCCCTACGCCGCCAACGCGGTGTTCAACCCCGGGGCGGCCCGAGTGGTCGACGAGACCGTGCTGCTGCTGCGGGTCGAAGACTTGAGGGGCATCTCCCACCTGCAGGTGGCCAGAAGCAAGGACGGGATCGATGGCTGGGGCTTCGACGACGAGCCCTTGATCAGCCCCGATCCGGAGCTTCACCCCGAAGAAGTGTGGGGCTGCGAGGACCCGCGGCTTACGTGGCTCGAGGAGCGCAAGGAGTGGGCTATCACCTACACCGCGTACAGCCGCCGGGGGCCGCTGGTTTCTCTGGCAACGACCAGCGACTTCCGGACGATGCAGCGGCTTGGCCCGGCTATGCCACCGGAGGACAAAGACGCCGCGCTCTTCCCGCGCCGGATCGACGGCCGCTGGGCCATGATCCACCGGCCGACGCCGCTCCGCGGGGGTGCGCACATGTGGGTTTCCTACTCACCGGATCTGCGCCACTGGGGCGACCACTCGCTGCTGATCGAGGCCCGCGACGGAGCCTGGTGGGACGCCGGTAAGATCGGGCTCGGACCACCGCCGATCGAGACGGAGTCCGGATGGCTGGTGATGTACCACGGAGCTCACATGACGGCCGCCGGGCCGATCTACCGGATGGGCTTCGCGCTGATGGATCTGGAGGATCCGACGATCCTTCTCCGCCGGAGCGACGAGTGGGTTCTGGGGCCCCGAGCCCCGTACGAGCGGGCCGGTGATGTCAACGAGGTCGTGTTTCCGTGCGGATGGACGGTTGATCCCGCCGCGGACCGCCTGCATCTGTACTACGGCGCGGCAGACACTTCGGTCGCGCTTGCCACGGCGTCCTTCAGACAGATTCTGGACTACGTTGATACGTGTCCCCAGCCACGCCACCGCCGGGTCTCCGATCGGGTCGATTGACCGGCAGGCGTCGAATCCGGCGTATCGTCTCAAGGGCGGTCAGCCAGGAGAGCGTCGACTCCGCGCCCTGGTTGGGGTTCACTCCGCGCCTAATCCGTCCCGGCACCCGCCCCTGGCCGGATCCGCGATGGTGAGCCCGAGCCTGTTTGCGCCGAGGAACCAGGCGTATGCTCGCTCCGCCGCCTCGACGTAGCGACGGTCGCCTGTCGCTTCGAACGCTGATTCGGCTGCCTTCACTACGGACCCGGCCTCGATCGGTTGCTGGTCGAACGCTGCCTTCGGGCCGCCCGTGGGCCACCAGCCGCGGTTGCCCACGGGGTCGAACCGCCCATCTGCATCCAGCTGGCCTCGCAGCAGCCAGTCAAGTGTCGCCAGCCCAAGGTCGGTCATTGCAGGCTTGCCGATGCGGCTCCCGACCGCGATGAGAGCTCGCGCTGACAGCGCGCTCTCGTAAGTGACGCATTCCTCCGGCCACGGCCAGAAGGCGGTCCGCGCGGTCCCGGCGAAAGCGCTCTCCAGTCGTCCACTTAGATCGACCAGCACCGGCCGAAGCGCGGTGCCGGTCCGTGCGTCCAGGGGCTCGGCGCAGGCAAGGGTCGCCGAGGCGAGGGCTCGCAGCGCGGTCAACCTGAGGGCCGCCGGCGCCGCGAGCAACAGCAGGTCCCCGGAAATCCGCCGGACCTCGGGCGTTCGAGACCGCGAAGCGGCTCCAGCCAGGGCTAACATCGCCCGCCCGTGACAGTCTTCTGAGCCAATGCGATCAAGCCACCTTCCGTCCGTGGCGCGGAAGTTGCGGAATCGCCCGGTTTCGGTATCGAACGCCTCGACCAGGTATCGGATCGAACGCCGCAAAGACTTCTCGATCGCGGATGGACCCAGGACTTCAGCGTGGTCGAGGTCGACGAGGACGGCCCGGGCGACGTCGTCCGTGCACGTCCCATGAACCGGGTCGGGCTCAATACCCGTTGCGTGCTGTCGAATGGACCAGCGGACAAAGCGGCGCCAGCTCATGCATTGGCCGCGAGAACGGGCACCTCGGCTGAACGTGCAGAACGCAGTGCGACCCGCGAGAACAGCTGGCGATATGCGGCGCCAACCTCGCTCCAGATCATGTGTCGGCTGAAGGCATAGGCTCTGCGGCCCATTTCACGTCGGCGGACCCCGTCGTCGAGAAGGCCGACAAGCGCCTCTGCCAGACCCTGCCGAGAATCGGGCTCCACGAGGACGCCGCGGCCGCCGGAGAGCACCTCGGAGGCATAGGCAAACGGCGTGGAAACGACCGGTCTTCCTGCCGCGAGAGCATAGGAAAGGGTGCCCGACACGATCTGGTCGAGGTTTGGGTAGGGGGTGACAAAGACGTCGGCCGCCTGGAGCCATCGCCCAAGTTCCTCCTGGCCGACGAACCGATCCACGAAGACAACGTGCTCGCGGAGTCCGAGATCGTTGACCGCGCGGATCAGCCGATCTCGATACTTCTCGCCCTCGGTGCGGATAAGATTCGGGTGCGTTGCCCCGAGGACAACATAAAGCGCGTCGGGCCGGTCGCGGCGAACACGAGCCATGGCTTCGATGACGTGCTCGTAGCTCTTGCCGGGCCCAAGCAGGCCGAAACTAAGGATCACCGACCGACCCTGGAGTCCAAAGTCAGGCTTGTGCAGGTTGGATTCTGCCAGCGGTAGGTCGGGGACGCCGTGCGGGATAACGCGCAGCCTGGACGGCTCGGCTTGATACCCTTCCCGTAGCAACTCCGCGGCAGCCTCGGACATGACCACGACGGCGGCGGTTATGTCGAGCAGCCGCATCATGACCTCACGCTGCGTGGCGGTTGGCCGGCGCAGGACGGTATGCAGAGTGGCCACCGAGGGCACTCGGACTCGATCCACGAAATCCAGGATGAACTCGCCGTCCCGACCGCCGAACAACCCGTACTCATGCTGTATCGACACGACGGAGGCCCCTGAGGCAGAGACCGCGTCGGCGGCACGAAGGTAGTCCGATCGATCGTCCGCCTGGACGAGTCGGGTGACCTCGAGCGGGTAGAGGATCCGATCTCCCGTGCGGTGAATCGCAACGATTTCACGATCGCCCACCGCGTTCGCGAGATCTCGCGTGAAAGTGGCGATCCCGCACCGACGCGGAGGATACGTGGAGACGAAGGCGACGCCGGTCACCGGCCAGCCTCCGAGGCCACGGTCGAGCGCGGCGGGCGCAAGGCTAAAGCGACGCCCACGACCACAGCTGGGGCAACTCCAGCCGCGATCACGATCCGACGTCGGCCAGCCAGGTAGAATCCTGTTGTCAGCCCGACGGAGCTCGCAGCCAGCCATCGGAGAGTGGAATCTGGCAGGCGCTGCAGGGCAGTAGCTGTCGCCCGGGCCCCGGTCTGCGTGGCCTGTACGGTTCTGGAGGCTCGGGCCGCCAGCTTCGCAGCGACTCTCCGAGCTCGCTCCGCGACCTCCGCGGCGCGGCGCGCGAAACTGGTTCGCTTCTGGTCGACGTCACCGGCAAGAGGCTGGGCGTCTATCGAGAGAAGCTCGGATTCCGAGTTGGCCATGTCTGGGATCCTTCCGCGCCGTAGCGGACGGGATGGGAGCCGACCTGTGAACCCGTCGGCACCTCGGAAAGTCCGGGCCTCGAGGGCCCGCACGTGACTTCGGGACGCCACGGGGTGACATCAAACCCAGGCGCTCATTGGCGCGTCTTCCGCATCCGGGAAGTGGGGCTGCTACGACCCCGGCGGAATGCACTTCGGCCACTGTCTGTTTGGATTAGAGCACTGGACCGTGGTATTGTCAACTGTGGTTGGGTTCTGACACTGTAGTACGGGAGGTGGGATGGCGCCGTCACTGGGGCGTGTGCTAAGACAGGCTCGGGAAGTCCGTGGGCTGTCTGCGGTCGATGCAGCTCGCGCAGCCGGCATCTCCGCGGCGTACCTGAGCAAGCTCGAGGATGATGCGGTCAAGAAGCCCTCGCCGCACGTGCTGAACCAGCTGAGCGAGGCTCTGGCCGTGCCGTATGCGGAACTCATGCGGTTCAGCGGCTATCGCGTGCCAGGCGCGTCTGGAGCGAGTTCCACGGATACCGTAAGTGCCGCCCTCTTCAGGGATGTGACGGAAGAGGAGCGAGACGAGTTGATCGAGTACCTGGCCTGGTATCGAGCGCGACGTCGATCAGGCCGACTAACCACGGCGACCTGACACCTTCGAGCGCTGTGGCTGGAGCGATCGGGTTGGGCTGGTCGTTCTCCCGGCGAGTGGCGCCCGCCCGATCTCCAAAACCGGGGCGTGATTGAGTGATGAGATCGTCCGAATCGGCTACTCGCGAGGTTGACTGCGTCATCGTCGGCGGTGGGGCGGCCGGCCTCTCGGCCGCCATCAACATGGGTCGCATGCGCCGGAGCGTGCTTCTCGTCGACGAGCGGGACCGCTTCCGGTGGCGGCACGTCGCTTACAACTACCTGGGCTTTCCGGACGGAATTCCGGCCGAGCAGATTCGTCGGCTCGGCTGGCGCCATGCCACGAAGTACGGCGTTGAGCTGCTGCTCGGGCACGTGGCCACCGCGACACGTGAGGACGGGCGGTTCCGGCTGCGGGTCGAGCGGCTGCCGGAAGGGGGTGCCACGGGCGGTGGGACGGGCCCGGGCATCCCGCGCGACGCTGAGATGGCCCGCACTTTCGGCGAGGTTCCGCGAGGCGGCCCGCTGGAAGTGCTCGCTCGGACCGTGATCCTGGCAACCGGCGTCATCGGCCACTTCCCGGAGTTTCCCGGCCGGGATGAATGCGTCGAGCAGAGCCTCTTCTGGTGCATTCATTGCGAAGGCTACGAATCGATCGACCGCGTCGTAGGGGTCGTAGGCCACGGCGAAGATGCGGTCCAGACAGCCCTGGACCTCCTCGACTTCACCGAGCGAATCACGATCGTCGCCGGGCGCCCCGAGGGCTTCGACGTCCCCGCTTCGCGACTGGCCGACCTGGCCGCCAACGGCATTACCGCTCACCCGTTCGGTGTCGCCGAGTACGAGAATCGAGACGGCCAGATGCGGGCGCTCCTCCTCGACGATCCCGAGCGGACCCGCATCCCGGTCGAGCAGGTCTACACCATCCGTAGCTCGTGGGCGCCAAACGAGCTCGCCCGGCAGCTCGGCCTGGAGCTGAACGCGCTCGGCCAGATCGTCGTCACGTCCGAGCAGCACACCAACGTGCGCGGCGTATTCGCGGCTGGCGACGCCACCAGCCTGCACGACCACCAGTTGAGTGCCGCCGCTCACGAGGGAAACCAGGCCGCCTCCGGAGCCAACTACCACCTCTACAGGGCGGTCCAGCGAGCCTTTGGCGATGCCGAGGAAGGCTGACGCCGAGGCCGACGCTCAACGCTGAGAGCCGTCTCGCGTGGGGGCGGGAGCGACCCAGGGCCTGCAGTGGACGCTACCTTCGATCGTCGCCGCGCCGGAATGCCTCAGCTGAGGGGTGAAACCACACCGGTCAGGGCGTTGACGTGGGCGGAAACGTATGCGGCGGTCGGCTCGTTGAAGAGCGTGTAGGTCCAGAACGGACCGCTGCCATCGACCAGGTCGAAGTTCAGACCGAGGCGCGGATCTTTGGTCTTGTCCAGGTCGTACTGGGAGGCCAGCGCCGCCTTGCCAAGTCGCACGGCCGTGTCGCTGTCGATGATGGCGTAGGGCACGCGCCCGGAGTACTGGCCGCCGAACGAGCTCACTCCGACACCTGTGACCTCACGGGTCGAGGTGACCTTGCCCCATGGGTCTATCTCCACCACCAGCACGGCGTCGGCGCCGGGGCTGTCGATGAAAGCGAGGGTCCAGTAGTTCGGCTCGCCGTCGTCGTTGACGTAGTCGCCGGACGCGCTGACCAGGTATGCCCCGCTGCGCCAGCTCGCCTGCGCCGCCGCACGTGCCTGGCGCCACTCCTCGCGGAACGTGTACGAATTCGGGCCGCCGCCCCCCTCGGGTATTGCGCGTCCGGGCGGGATGTCATCGAGGAGCGTCTGGCCGGCTATGCTGGGCGCCGCCGTTCCAGCGGGGATGCTGCTGTGCTGGTCGGGCGGGCTCTGTGACGCAACGCCACCGCTCCCGCAGCCCGCGAGCGTAAGCGCGGCGAATGCCAGCGCGACGGCTCCGACGCACATCCCAGGAGTCCGGCGCCGGACGTCCCTGTGCGTCGACGGCCAACCTTGACCGCTGACGTCATGGGAATTCATCTTCCCGTCCCTCCTTGGTGAGCACGTGGCATCTCCCCGGAGGAGGAGACTTTGCGAGCTGGCGCGCTCACGCACAGGATGGTGAGCACGTGCGGACCCAACGTCAACTCCGGCGCCGCGCTCGGGTTCGTTCTGGCTCTTAGCTGGGCCGAACCGGCGATTCCTGCCATGCTGAGGCCGGGCAGCCGGCGTAGCGTTACCGCGGCCGGACAAGGGGCCTCATGACGCTTGAACTCAAACCGCGCAAGCGGATCGGGCTCGTTGCCCACGACAACAAGAAGCAAGACCTGATCGAATGGGCGCGCTACAACCGCGCGATGCTCGCCGTTCACGATCTGGTAGCGACCGGGACCACGGGGATCATGCTCGGGCGCGAACTGGACCTGCCCGTGACGTGCCTCCAGTCGGGTCCGCTTGGCGGCGACCTTCAGATAGGGGCGATGATCGCCGACGGCAGTATCGACTTCCTGGTCTTCTTCTGGGATCCGCTGGAGCCTCAGCCTCACGACACGGACGTCAAGTCGCTCCTGCGGATCGCGGTCGTGTGGAACATTCCGGTCGCTTGCGACCGGGCTTCGGCCGACTTCATGGTCTCGTCACCGCTGATGACCGGGTCGTACGAGCGAACGGTGCCCGACTACACGGCTCACAACGACCGGGAGATTCCCGGGCCGGACGAGACCGGCAGGCCTGATGAGGCCGACCCCACCGATCGGGCCGACCTCGAAGGGTCCTCGAACCTACCCTCCTGACGCTCGACCGTTTTGTAACAGTCGGGCCGGCACCGATCCCGCCCGTCCACGAGGTAGCTCGCCGTGGGTCGCGCCCTCAGCCGGCGCGGCCGCGCAGCAGGGCGACCCGGAAGCCACGCAGCTCGCCCGTGGCGAGGCCGCTCGCAATGGTCGGGTCCTTTTCCATGATTCGGCGGGCCGCCGCCTCGTCCGGGGCCTCGATTACCGCGATGCCGGTGTTGGTGCTGCCCAGCGTGGGTCCCGCCAGGATGAGAGTCCCATCGGCGAGAAGCCTCTTCAGCCGAACAAAATGCTCATCCCAGACCCTCTGCTCCTCTGCCGTCATCGTCGCGGCGAAATTCTCGCGTGAAGTGTGGATGAAGTAGATCCATTCGGCCATGGTTCTCCCCTGTACCGCGTTACGGAATCCCGGCCAGAAGCTGCTGCACGAGCGCTAGGATGAACCAAAATGCAGGCGATGCCCCAGGGCGTTGAGTTGGCATTGCGGGGAGGCGACAGGGATGCGGTTCCGGACCTTTGGGCGGCTCGGCTGGCAGGTAGGTGAAGTTGGATACGGGATGTGGGGCGTGGGGGGCTGGACCGGCTCCGACGACGAGGAATCGATAGCCTCGCTGGAGTTGGCCGTTTCGAGAGGCGTCAACTTCTTCGATACGGCCCAGGCCTACGGTGACGGCCGCAGCGAGCAGCTGCTAGGGCGCATCGTCGCCCGCCAGCGCGGCAAGCGCATCTTCACTGCGACCAAGGTCCCTCCGAAGAACCGCCGTTGGCCGAGCAGCCCGGACGTCCCCCTGGGCCAGGTCTTCCCGCGCGCGTATGTGCGCGAGTACGTCGACATCAGCCGTTCGAACCTGAGCATCGACACGATCGACCTTCTCCAGCTGCACGTTTGGGAGGACGCCTGGCTGGCCGGCGGCGAGCTGCCTCAGACGATCGCGGAGCTCAAGCGCGAGGGCTCGATCCGAGCGTTCGGCCTGAGTCTCAACCGTTGGCAGCCGGCGAACGGCGTCCGAGCGGTGCGATCGGGTCTCGTCGATTCCGTCCAGGTGATCTACAACATCTTCGACCAGGCGCCGGAGGACGAGCTGTTCCCGGCCTGCCGCGAGAAAGGGGTCGCGGTCATCGCTCGTGTCCCGTTCGACGAGGGCAGTCTGATCGGGAACCTGACGGGGCACTCGACCTGGCCGGAGGGCGACTGGCGAAACACCTACTTCGTGCCGGAGAACCTCAGCCAGACGGTGGCCCGCGTCGATGCACTCAAGCCGCTCCTGCCGGAGGGCATGACCCTGGCCGAGATGGCACTGCGCTTCATCCTGTCGAACCGGGACGTGAGCACGGTCATCCCGGGTATGCGCAAGGCCGGCAACGTCGAGGCAAACACCAACGCCAGCGAGGCAGGTCCGCTCCCACCCGAGTTGATCGCGAAGCTCCGGGCTCACCGCTGGGACCGCCGTCCCACCACCTGGAGCCAGTAGCGCCTCAGCCCCGGGCGAGACGTCGCAGCACGGCCGGCAGAATCCCGCCCTGCCGGTAGTAGTCGAGCTCGATGGGACCGTCCAGCCGGACGATCGCCTCGAACCGGCGCTCGGTCCCGTCGTCGCCCCGCGCGACCACGGCGACACGCGACCGCGGCGTCGGACCGCCTGCGGGCAGCTCGATCGTGTAGGCTTCTCGGCCGGTAAGGTCGAGGCTCGCCATGCCCTCGCCGGGCAGGAACTCAAGCGGCAGGATGCCCATGCCGACCAGGTTCGACCGATGGATCCGCTCGAAGCTCTGGGCGATGACGGCGCGCACGCCGAGCAGCCGCGGTCCCTTGGCCGCCCAGTCGCGCGACGACCCCGACCCGTATTCCTTGCCGGCGATCACGATCAGCGGCACGCCCTCGGCGGCGTAGCGCATCGCCGCCTCGAAGATGGTCGTGACCTCGCCGTCCGGCAGGTGGACCGTGAATGGTCCCTCCTTGCCGGCCAGGGCGTTGTGCAGCCGGATGTTGGCGAAGGTGCCGCGCATCATGACTTCGTGGTGGCCGCGGCGCGCCCCGTAGCTGTTGAACTCGGCCGGCGGCACGCCGTGAGCCTGGAGCCACTGGCCGGCCGGGGATGAAGCCGCGATCGACCCGGCCGGCGAGATGTGGTCGGTCGTCACGGAGTCGCCGAGCACCGCCAGGACACGGGCACCGGCGATTGCGGCAGCCGCCTCGGGCTCGGCCTTCAGGCCCACGAAGAACGGCGGCAGCGCGACGTAGGTCGAGGCCGTGTCCCAGAGATAGCGGTCGCCGGGCGGGACGGCGAGGGCCTTCCACTCCGGACCGCCCTCGAAGACCGAAGCGTAGGCCCATCGGAACAGATCGCCACTCACGGCCGAGCCGACGGTCGCTCGAACCTCTTCGGCCGAAGGCCAGATGTCGCGCAGGAAGACGGGCGCCCCGGCCCGGTCCGTGCCCAGCGGGCGGGTTGTGAGGTCCACGTCCACCGTGCCGGCCAGCGCGAAGGCCACGACGAGCGGTGGCGAGGCAAGGTAGCTGGCTCGGACCAGCGGATGAATGCGGCCCTCGAAGTTGCGATTGCCCGACAGGACGGCCGCAACGACCAGGTCGTTGTCCTCGATCGCCCGGGCAAGCGGCGCGTCGAGCGGCCCGCTGTTGCCGATGCACGTCGTGCAGCCGTACCCGGCCAGGGCGAAGCCGAGCTTCTCGAGCGGTTCGAGCAGGTTGGCGCCTCGCAGGTACTCGGTCACCGCCCGCGAGCCGGGGGCCAGGCTGGTCTTGACCGTGGGTGGGACGGTCAGGCCGCGCTCGACCGCGTTACGGGCCAGGAGGCCGGCGGCGACCATGACGGTCGGATTCGAGGTGTTGGTGCAGCTCGTGATCGCGGCGATGGCGACCGATCCGGTCCCGAACTCGACCGAACGTCCGGCCGCCTCGACTCGAACGGTCGCATAGGACGCGCTGGTGGAAGCGGTCACCGAGCCGGCGGAGTCGCCCGAGCTCGCCGCCCCGGCCGCGGCCAGCGCCCCGGCCTTCTCATCGAGCCCGCTGGGGAAGGCCGTGCGAAAGCTGGTCGGGAGGTCACGCAGGGCAACGCGATCCTGCGGTCGGCGCGGGCCGGCCAGGCTCGGCTCGACCGAACCCAGGTCCAGTGTGAGGAGCGCATCGAACTCGGGCGCGACGCCGGGCAAGCGCCACAGGCCCTGTTCCCTGGCGTAGCGCTCGACGAGCGCCACCCGCTCGGGCGCGCGGCCGGTCAGGCGCAGGTAGGCAAGCGTCTCGTCGTCGATTGGGAAGAGAGTCGCGGTCGCCCCGAACTCGGGCGACATGTTGGAGATCGTGGCCCTGTCCGCCAGCGCCAGCCCGGCCAGCCCGTCGCCGCTGAACTCGACGAAGGTGCCGACGACACCGTAGGAGCGGAGCATCTGGGTCACCGCGAGAACAAGGTCCGTCGCGGTGGCACCCTCCGGCAGCTCTCCGGATAGCCGGACACCGACGACCTTCGGCATCGGCTGATATAGCGGCTGCCCGAGCAGAACGGCCTCGGCCTCTATGCCGCCCACGCCGTAACCAAGCACGCCCAGGCCGTTGATCATGGTGGTGTGCGAGTCGGTCCCGACCAGTGTGTCGGGGAAGGCGACCTCGCCGCGTCCGTCGGGATTGGGCCGTCGTGCCACGACGGACGCCAGGAACTCGAGGTTGACCTGGTGGACGATGCCCGTACCGGGCGGGACGACGCGCAGGTCGTCGAAGGCGGTCTGGGCCCAGCGCAGGAGCTGATACCGCTCGCCGTTCCGTTCGTACTCTCGGGCCACGTTGTAGGCGAAGGCATCGGCCGTACCGTAGCGATCGACCTGGACCGAGTGGTCGATGACAAGGTCGGCGGGCACGAGGGGGTTGACCCGGGACGGGTCGCCGCCCAGCTCGGCCATCGCGTCGCGCATCGCCGCGAGGTCGATGATCGCCGGAACGCCGGTGAAGTCCTGGAGAATGGCTCGGGCCGGCATGAACGGGATCTCGGCCTCGGTCGTCGCGGCGGCGCCCGGCTTCCAGGCGGCGAGGGCCGCCACGTCCGCTTCCCGGACGACGCCGTCGCCGGCGTGCCGGACCACGTTCTCCAGCAGGATCTTGACGGTAACCGGCAGGCGGTCGAGATCGAGAGCGGGCTTCGCCGAAGTGGACCGGGAGAGCGCCGCGAGTCGGTAGATGTCGGGCATTCCGGGGCCCAGCGGGGCCCGGGCGCCGAAGGGATCGCTGGGGGTCATGGCAGCTCCTTCGAAGACCGCCTCGCAGCCACGCCGCGGGTCTGCGAGTGCCAGGAAACCGGTTCGGCCCCGGGCCCCGCATCCACTTCGTGAAGCGGTCGCGCGGCGCCGCGACGGTAACGCCAGAACCCCGGCGGGGGTGCGCCTCAGCCGCCAGGGAAACGCTAAACTCGGGCCGGCAGTCGCCGTTTCGTCTCGCTCTTGCGCGACCCATTGCGACAGCCGCCACTTCTCGCTCGAAGGATACCGCCAGTTCGCGGTTGGGGAGGGATGTCGCGTGAAGCTATGGCGCGACGAAGCACGCCGCGGCCCGGGCAGGACGGACGGTCACGCAACATCGTCCGTTGAGGTCGGCCAGTCCGGCGTCCCAGACGAGAGCGGCGGCCCGCATCGCCACGGCGACGAGATCCATTCCCACCTCGATGGCCACCCCCACGGCCGCCGATCGTCCGGGCCGCCGACCGTTGGCATCGTCGGCGCCGGGCCCGTGGGGACGGCGTTGGGCCTGGCCATCAGCCGTGCCGGCTGGCCGGTCGCCGCCGTCGCGAGCCGCAACGGCGACCGGCGGGAGCGGTTCCGCAGCCTGGTGCCCGGTGTCCGGACCTTCATCGAGCCCGAGTCAATTCTCGACGAGGTCGTGTTGGCCATCCTGGCCGTCCCGGACGATGCCATCTCGTCGGTCGTGCGCCCGATGAGGCTGTACGGCGGCCAGACACTGATCCACACCAGCGGCCTGCTCGGGTCGGAAGTGCTGGAGCCCGCGCTCGGGGCCGGCAGCCACATCGGCGCCTTCCACCCCCTCGCTTCCTTCACCTCGGACGTGGAGCGCTCCGTCGAGGGTTTGGAGGGCGCCACGATCGCTCTCGAGGGCGACGACCTGATCATGGGCCTGCTGGCCGATCTCGCGGAAGCGATCGGGGGAGTGCCCGTCCGGTTGCCGAAGGGTGCCAAGGCGGCCTACCACGCCGCGGCCGTGATGGCTTCCGGCGGGCTCGTGGCCTTGCTCGACGCGATCGTCGCTCTGGGCGCGGCAGCCGGTATCGACGAAGCAGGCTGTCTGGCAATATACGGCCGCCTGATCGACCAGACCCTCGCCAACGCCAGGGCGATCGGCGTCAACGCCGCGCTGACCGGGCCGATCGCCCGCGGCGACACAGGAACTCTCGAGGCGCACCTCGAGGTTCTCGGGCGGATGGCCCCCGGCGTCCTCGACCTGTATCTCGCCGCCGCGCGCCGCGAGCTGCTCATTGTCAAAGAGCGGCGGTCCCTGTCACCACAGCAGCTTGACCGGATCGGCGCCGCGCTTGCAAAGGTCGACTGACCGGGTAGGATTGAAGTCATGCAGCAGAGCATCTCAGCCAGGTACGCGGCCCGGCCCGTGGCCCGTTTCGTGCACCCAGCCGGTCGCGAGTGGGAGCGGCGGCTCGGCCTCCACTCGAGCCTCTCGTTCCAGCGGGCGTCCACCCGGCTGACCATCCTGCGCCCGTCCCGGGGCGGTCTTCAGGTCGGCTGCTGGCGCCCGGTTGCCGCACGGGGTAGCAGCCCCCGAACCGGCATCGTTCGCCCGGCCGTCACGATCCACTGGGCCGGCGGGCGGCCGCAGGCCGACCGCCGGCCCAGCCCCGCTGCGGCCCCGTGGCGAGGCTGAGCTCCGCCACTGCGACTTCTGCGGGCGGCATCGTCGTCCGATACGAGGACTCGATTCCGCAGCTCGTGGTCGGCCGCCGAAGGCGCGAGCGAGACGGCCAGACGTGGACCTTGCCCAAGGGCACGCCGATCGCCGGCGAGAGCCTCGAGCAAACAGCGGTGCGGGAAGTCTGCGAGGAAACGGGCCTCACCGTTCGAATTCTGGCGCCGCTGGATGCCATCAGGTACACCTTCGTCCAGCGCGGGCTACGCATCCACAAGACAGTTCACTACTTCATCATGAAGCCCACAGGCGGCGCCCTCCAGGATCACGACCGCGAGTTCGAGGAGGTCCGCTGGGTATACTTCGACGAGGCGACGCGCTTGCTCTCGTTCGAGACCGAGCGGACCCTGGTCGGTCTCGCCGCCGCCCGACTCGAAGATTCGGCCCCTGAGCTGCGAGTTTGACAAGCCGCGCTCCGGTTCGCCGGGACGCCCAATGACCACGACCGGAGGTCGCTCAAGATGGCACAGTCCCTGAACTCGCCGCTCGCGACGCCACTCGCCGACCGACACGCGGCCCTCGGGGCGCGGATCGTGGAGTTCGCCGGCTGGCTGATGCCGCTCCAGTACACGGGGATTCTCGAGGAGCACAGAGCGGTCCGCTCGCGGGCGGGGTTGTTCGACCTCTCGCATATGGGAGAGCTCTTCCTCGAGGGTCCGGAGGCGGCGAAGGCGCTTTCATACGCCCTGACGACCGATCCCGCGAACCTCAAAGTCGGCAGGGCCCACTACTCGATGATCTGCTTTCCGGAGGGCGGCGTCCTCGACGACCTGATCGTCTACCGCCTCGCCGACGAGCGGTTCATGGTCGTGGCCAACGCTTCCAATGCCGGCGCCGTCAGCGACGCCCTGGTCGAGCGGCTGGACGGTTTTCGTGTCGTCCTCGACGACCGCTCTCTGGCCACCGCCCTGGTAGCCGTCCAGGGTCCTCGCGCCGCCGGCATCCTGGCCCGACTGACCGACGTAGCGCTCGACGGGCTCCGTTACTACGCCATCGCCGAAGGACACGTCGCGGGGATTCCGGCGTTGGTGGCCCGGACGGGATACACCGGTGAAGACGGCTTCGAGATCTTCTGCGACGTGGCCGTCGCGGCGACGGTTTGGGATGCCCTGCTGCAGACGGGCAAAGCCGATGGCGTGGTGCCGGTCGGGCTCGGGGCCCGCGACACGCTGCGTCTCGAGGCCGGCATGCCGCTCTACGGAAACGAGCTCGGGGCTGACACCACCCCGTTCGATGCCGGCCTGGGGCGTGTCGTGGGCCTCTCGAAGGAAGGCGACTTCGTCGGCCGCGCCGCGCTCGAGCGGGCCCGGGCCGACGGCCCTCGCAAGAAGCTCGTGGGGCTGGTCGTTCGTGGCCGTGGCATCGCCCGCCATGGTTACGAAGTCTTCGCCGGGGACCGACGCATCGGCGTGGTGACCAGCGGGACGCTATCCCCGACGCTCGGCGAGCCGATCGCGATGGCATACGTGACGCCTTCCGAGTCGGAGCCCGGTACGATAGTTGCCGTCGGAATCCGAGATCAGCGAGTCCAAGCCGAGGTCGTGCCGCTGCCCTTCTACAAGAGGCCGGCCTGAGTCGCGGGCTCACAGACCGGCCGGCCAGGAGAAAGCCACTCGACGAGCAGCCGGGCCAGGAACGCCCGGCATAGGAGGAAGCCAAGGCGATGGTGCCCCAGGATCTGCGCTACACCAAAGAGCACGAGTGGGTCCGCGTCGAAGGCGACCTCGCCACTGTGGGTATCACGAAGTACGCTGCCGAGCAGCTCGGGGACATCGTCTTCGTAGAGCTGCCGGAGCTCGGACGGGCGGTTGCCCAGTTCGCGCCGGTCGGTGTCATCGAGTCGGTCAAGGCAGTCAGCGACCTCTTCGCGCCGGTCGGTGGCGAAGTCGTCGAGACCAACGCCGAGCTTGCCGAGAAGCCCGAGCTCCTTAACAGCGATCCGATGGGCAGGGGCTGGATGGTGCGGATCCGGGTGGCCGGCGGCGGCGGGGTCGATCGCCTGCTCGATGCCGCGGCCTACGAGAAGCTCACCTCACAAGCCTGAGATCACCTCCGACCAACACTTCGCGCGGGGAGCCACTTCGATGGCGTACGGTCCTCATACCACGCAAGATCGCGCCCGAATGCTGACGACCATCGGCCTCGATTCGGTCGACGACCTGTTCGCGGACATCCCGGCATCGTTGCGGTCGTCCGGCCTGAATCTCCCACCTCCCGAGTCGGAGGCCGAGCTGTCGGCTCGCCTGCGGGCCCTCGCGGATCGCAACCGGGTCGAGCTGGTCAGCTTCCTGGGCGCCGGGGCGTATCGCCACTTCACCCCGGCCGTCGTGGATCAGCTGCTCCTGCGGGGCGAGTTCTACACCGCGTACACGCCCTACCAGCCGGAGATCAGCCAGGGCACGCTCCAGACAATCTACGAGTACCAGTCGCTCATGGCCGAGCTGACGGGTCTCGACGTCGTCTCGGCGTCTCACTACGACGGGGCCACGGCCACGGCCGAGGGCGCGCTGATGAGTTGCCGCGCGGCGCGCCGCGAGCGGGTACTGGTCGGCCGGGGCGTTCACCCCCACTATCGGCAAACGATCTGCACCTACTTTGCGGGGGCTTCTCTCGTGGCCGACGAGATCCCGTTCGTCGCCGACGGTCCGGCTGCGGGAACGACGGACCTGGTGGCCCTGCAGCGGATGCTCGCCGACCCTGCTCACCCGGTCGCCGGCGTCGTGGTCGCCAATCCGAGCTTCCTGGGCCTGCTCGAACCGATGGCGGAGATCGGGCGTCTCGCCCACACCGCCGGCGCTCTCTTCGTGTCGGTCGTGGAGCCCGTCTCGCTCGCGGTCCTGGCCACGCCGGGCGAATACGGGGCCGACATAGCCGCAGGCGACGGCCAGCCGCTCGGGCTTCCGCTTTCATACGGCGGCCCTTACCTTGGCATCCTGGCCTGCCGTGAGGCGTTGGTCCGGCAGATCCCGGGCCGGCTGGTCGGTATGACCGCCGACGTGGACGGCAGGCGGGCCTTCGTGATGACGCTCCGGGCCCGGGAGCAGGACATCCGCCGCGAGAAGGCCTCCAGCAACATCTGCACGAACCAGGCCCTTTGCGCCCTTGCTGCGGCCATCTACCTGGCCGCGATCGGGCCGCACGGCCTGCGGGACGTCGCCGCCCTCGGCGCCGCCCGCGCCGCCCAACTCGAAGCGGCCCTCGCCGCCGTCGGTGTCCGGCGGCTGCATCAGGGGCCATACCTCAACGAATTCGCCATCAGCGTCCCGCGCGCGGCGGCCGTGCACGCCCGCCTGGTCGAGCGTGGCATCCTGGCCGGTCTGCCGCTGGCAGATGTCATTCCCGACGACCCGTCCCTCGCAGAGGCCCTCCTCGTCTGCGCCACCGAGGTCACCACGCCCGAGGAGATCGCCGTCTTTGCGGCGGCCCTCGGTGAGGAGCTGGCAGGGGGCACCCGATGACCGCCGCCGAAGATCGCCTCGGGCCCACGCTCTTTGAGCGCTCTCGGCCCGGCCGCGGCGGGGGCAAGATCCCTCATCCACCCAAGGACGCCCTGGCTCGCATTCCCGTCGGCGGGCGGCGCGGGGAGGGTCCGCGACTGCCCGAACTCTCAGAGCCGGAACTCACCCGTCACTACGTCAATCTGAGCAAGCTCAACTACGCGGTGGACACGGGCTTCTATCCGCTGGGCTCGTGCACGATGAAGTACAACCCCAAGATCGACGAGTGGGCTGCTCGGCTCAACGGGTTTGCCGCGCTCCATCCATTCGCACCCGACGCTGTCGCTCAGGGCACGCTGCAGCTCCTCTGGGAGCTGGAGGAAGCCCTGGCTGAGATAGGCGGCATGAAGGCCGTCACGCTCCAGCCGGCCGCCGGGGCCCAGGGCGAGCTCACCGGCATCCTGATGGTCAGGGCCTACCATCGGTACCGCGGCGACTTCGAGCGGACCGAGGTGCTGGTTCCGGACACCGCTCACGGCACGAACCCTGCCACGGCTTCGATGGCGGGGTTCCGCACGGTCGAGATTCCTTCCGCAGCCGACGGCGGCGTGGACATCGAGGCCTTCCGAGCTGCCCTCGGACCTCGCACGGCCGCGGTGATGATCACCAATCCATCGACAGTCGGGCTGTTCGAGTCTCGGCTCTGCGAGCTGCTCGATGCCGTGCACGAGGCCGGGGCGCTGGCCTACATGGACGGGGCCAACCTCAACGCGGTCATGGGCCGCTTCAAGCCCGGCGAGGCCGGCTTCGACGTGATGCACATCAACGTCCACAAGACCTTCGGCACGCCGCACGGAGGTGGCGGCCCCGGCGCCGGCCCGGTCGGAGTGGGGGAGGAGCTCGTGCCCTTCCTGCCCTGGCCGCGCGTGCTGCGCGAGGCAGACGGGTCGTTCCGGACGGAGCGGCTCGGGGAGCGGCCGCAAAGCATCGGGCGGATGCGGGCCTTCGCCGGCAACACCGGCGTGCTCGTGCGTGCGTACGCGTATATCCGCGCCCACGGGGCCGAGGGCTTGGGCGAGGTCAGCGACGACGCGGTGCTGGCGGCCAATTACCTCAAGAGCCGCCTTTCGGGCGTCCTCGACGTCCCGTTCGACCGCCCCTGCATGCACGAGTTCGTGGCCTCGGCGGCGACGCTCAAGGCCGAGACGGGCGTGAGGACGCTCGATCTCGCCAAGCGGCTCATCGACTACGGCTTCCACCCGCCCACGATCTACTTCCCGCATACGGTCGAAGAGGCTCTCCTTATCGAGCCGACCGAGACCGAGTCGCTCGAGACACTCGACGCCTTCGTGGAGGCGCTGCGGACCATCGTGGCGGAGGCCCACCTCGACCCGGAACTTCTTCACTCCGCGCCGCATAGTTCGCCTGTCCGCCGGCTCGACGAGACCACGGCCGCACGCCAGCCCAATCTTCACTGGAAGGCCATGACCGGCAGTCAGAGTCCGTGCCCGGACTGAATAAAACAGCGCGTTCGTCCCGCTCCAGACTAATTAGATGCGCCAAAGCGCCCCTGAGGCTCGACATGACTGGTTGCTGGCCACCTATTCAGGCGGATTGGCGAACTATCCGATGCGGTTTTGAGCGGGCGGCTCTCTCGGGCGACCCGGCGAGGCCCCGATGGTTTGACACTGCGCCGGTGCGTCGGCATAGTACGGTCCAGTGACAGCCCGACGATGCCCTCAGCCCAGGTCCAAGTAACGTCGATACGCGGCTGTTCTTGATGGAGGGCCGCACGCCGAGGTCCTAGCCTCGGCGGTTGGGTTGGAGTCTTTAGGGAGGCGCCTAGATGCGTAAACGGCTGATCAGCGTTCTCAGCGTCGCGGTATTGGTCGCTGCTGCTTGCAGCTCATCGACAAGCACGCCGACGACCGCACCGACGACCGCCCCGACCACCGCCCCGACCACGGCTCCGACGACAAACGCGTCGCCGACCCCGTTCACGGTTTCCCTCACCGGCTCCACTTATAAGCCGACCACGCCGACCACCACGGGCGGCTCAATCGTCCTCGCCGAGTGGCAGTTCGTTGACACGGTCAACCCGTACTTCGCCCAGGCCGAGACCGACGTCGAAGCCTCCGGCAGCATGTTCGACGGTTTGCTCAACCTCTCGAACGACCTGAAGTACGTCCCGGACCTTGCCACGAACGTTCCGACGACCGACAACGGCGGCGTCGTTCTCAACGGCAACGGCATGGACGTCACCTGGGATCTCAAGCCCGGCATGAAGTGGTCCGACGGCACGCCGATTACCTGCGCTGACGTCACCGCCACCTGGAAGTGGATCATGGACCCGGCCAACACCGGCCTCGCCGGCGGCACGGTCGGTTGGGACCAGATCACCGGCATTGACGGCGGCACTGGTACCACCTGCGTTATCCACTTCAAGTCGCAGTACGAAGGCTACCTGAGCCTGATCTCACCGGTGCTCCCCGCCGAGTACCTCGCCAAGGTCCCGGTCGCGAGTGCCCCGACAGACCTGTACCCGCTCAATAACCTGGCGAGCGGCGTGTACAGCGGCCCGTACATCCCGACCACCGTTGTGACTGACGCCCAGATGACCCTCGTTCCGAACCCCAACTGGGCGACCATCAGCGGCCATGCTCCGTACCTGACCTCCGTGATCTGGAAGTACTACGGCGCGGCCGACACCATGATCGCCGGCTACAAGGCCGGTGAGTACGACCTCGGTCAGGACCTCAACGATGCGGACATTCCGTCGCTCACCTCGATCGACCCGTCCCAGGTAGTGGCCCACGACTCGCTGACCTACGAGCTCCACGCGTTCAACGACGCTTCGCTCCAGACCAAGTTCGGCGCCGACTACACCACGATCATCAAGGCCATCAAGCTGGCGACCGACCGCCAGGCCATCGCGAACGGGCCTCTGGCCGGCAACGTCACCGTTACCAACAA
>Ga0182027_10000100_pt1 | contig 133462 bp, 121 predicted proteins | sample 712E1DmetaG_FD_121300 | JGI IMG/M metagenome (GOLD analysis project Ga0182027, IMG submission 121300) | Permafrost microbial communities from Stordalen Mire, Sweden - 712E1D metaG (Illumina Assembly) | ecosystem: Environmental > Terrestrial > Soil > Wetlands > Permafrost | place: Sweden...
AACCTCTTTTCGAATGCCATGAAATATGTGCCGCGGGACGGCAACGTGGAGTTGAGCCTCGAGACATTCGGCGACGAAAACATCATCTGTTGCTTCAACTCCGGTACACCGATTCCCGATGAAGACAAGGAAGTTTTGTTTGACAAATATGCGCGTGTGGAAAGCAAGGCGTCGCAATACTCAAAAGGTCTCGGACTGTTTTTCAGTAAGATGGTTATGAATGCCCATAAGGGCCGCATCTGGCTCGACACCGATAGTGAGGGGAACTACTTCAAGCTCTCGTTCAAGAAGCCCAAAGAAATCGTGAAAAGAATAACATCACCCGCTGCCTGATCGCGCCATCCCGGTTCGAAATTTTCCCAGCTTCCCTCCATAGGTTCTTGGTTTCAAAGGGATAACCCTCTTTGCGAAAACCTTTTCGATTTGACATTGACCTGCCAGAAAGGATATATTATCTACACGACTGGAGCTCCTCCTTACGAGCCGGTTGCCGGGGCGGGCGTAATGCTCATCCCATCATAGCCCCTGCAGAACAACACACCGGATGCATGGTTCGAATGGCAGTATGAAAGACTCCCCTTTTTCCCTCCTGAAAGAATCGGTCAACGTCATCGTCGTTGATGACCGGCCGGATATTTTCAAATTCATCAAAGACTTTCTTTCGCCTTTCAAAATCTATTCGCTCAGCACCGCTTCGTGCACCGGCGATGCACTTGAGTTGATTGAAAAAAGCGAAAAACGATTTCACGTATGTCTTTTCGACCTGGGTCTCGACGACGTGAACCGGAACGAATTCGTGTTGCTAGACAAATATGCCAGGACCATTCCGTTTATCATAACCTCGGCTACCGAGGACACCGAAAAGGCGTTTGAATGCAAGAAGCGGGGCGCAAAGGCGTTTGTGCGCAAAGGCAGCGAGGATTTCATGAACAAGATAATCAGGAGTATCAACCAGCAGTCGCTTCTGAGCATGATTTGCCCGAAATTCGTTCAGGACACAACTAGTCCTCTGAGCAGATTTGTCAATGTCCTTTTGCAGAAGAATCCGGAACATATCAACGAATGGGCAAGGGAAGCAAACATTACCGATCGCCAGCTTCGGTATGAATGGGAAACTCACCTGGGCTTCAGCCCCAAGCACTCGCTGTGCATCTATCATTTGTTTTCAAAATTGTTCGAACAGATAGAGTTGGTTTGTTCGGCCAACAAGGACCCGGACGAAAGCTGGATGGATGAGCGATCGCAATTGCTCAACGCGTCCATCAGCTACAAACGGTTTCTTGAATACTATTTTCTTAACAGAGCAGAAGTGAACGCATCGGTTTTCGTTCAAAAAAGTTTCATTTGAACCCCTATAGCGAGCGCATTGCAGGCTGCTCACTGGGGTGTACATCCGGTCGTAATCGCGGTCCTCGCAGCTTGCTTCAATCAGACCCGTAGCCGGAAAACTTTTTCCCGCAGTGACCCGCAAAGTTCAAGTTTGCTTTCCAAATATCAGATTAACCAAGTTTTTGTATTACTTTAGCGATTAACAAGCAAAACAAAATGAAAAAGCGGAAGTAGGACTTCCGTTTTTGGCTTCTTTTTTGGTCTATATTAAGTTCTGTCTCCAATAAAAATCTCCCTCCCTTTTTCAACATGTGGTAGAGAAAGGGATGGTTCGGGTTAGGGCAAGGGAGGAAAAATTCTCTCCATTTTTCCTCCACCCCTGATCCTGAACGGCCAGCCTCTTTTCCCATCTATTATTTTTTCCCTCGTCCATGACTATTGCGTCTCTTGATGCAAAAGGAGTAAATCTTACCATGCCCGTTGTTCTGAAAACCGCACTTCTACTCATCCTGTCCAATGTATTCATGACGTTTGCCTGGTATGCGCATTTGAGGAATTTGCTTGACAGGAAATGGTATATTGCCGCTGTCATCAGCTGGGCAATTGCGTTCTTTGAATACATGATTCAGGTGCCGGCAAACAGGATCGGTTTTTCAGCCCTGAACCTTGGGCAATTGAAAATTCTTCAAGAAGTGATAACCCTGGCGGTGTTCGTTCCTTTTGCAATTCTCTACATGCGTCAGCCGATCAAACTCAATTTCCTCTGGGCAGGATTATGTCTCGTTGGCGCAGTGTACTTTATATTCAAGACCTGATTTTATCCAACACCATCCCAACCATTTCGTTATCAGTGCCTGGTGCAGGAACAATTTCAACTGCCTTGTTTTGTTTCACAAGAGTAAACAGTTTCTTCTCTTTTTGAATCTTTTCAATCAATTGCATTTCGATTTCGCTCTTGATTTCACTCTTTAAGAGATTGACATATCTGCTTAGTCTGAAAGCTGTTAGAAGCTCGTTTGTTTGCAGTCCTTGCTTTCCGTACCACGGATTTGCACTCGTCCCGTTGCATCGATGAGGGCAAAACTTGTCAAACATTGCGGTATCTGAAAAATCCAATAATCCCGGAATAGCATAGAACATGGAGATTCCTACCAGCGTTGGCAGGTTGTGTAGGAATGCAAGAACGTTGGCCACCGACTCTTGGGAATCGTCTTTCAGCCCACAAATGAAATAGGACAGCACTGGTAAGCCTCGCGACGCGATATGCCGTACGATCGATTCAAAATGAGTTTTGGAGCCTTTTCTATCCTGGCCTTCCAGCACGGTCTCGTCAATAGACCCAAGGGTAAAATTGAATTTCGACATACCCGCTTCAATCAACCGGTCTGCAAGCATGGGAGAAAGCAAGTTGTAATCAAGACCGTTCTCAGCGAGAAATGAAACGCTGCCCGATTTCTCGCGAAACAAATGCATCACCTCCAAAAGATATTCAGATGCAAAAAGAAGGTTATCATCCTCGAAATTGACCAGAAGTCGCTTTTTTTGATCAATCGAAAGTTGGTTTACCAGTGGAGCCACGGACTCAAGAGATGCCTTACGAAAGCCATGGCCATGGCAAAGGAAATTTGAACAGAACCTGCATCTCCTCTCGCATCCACGGGTAAGGGAAACCGAAAAGGAAATCAAATCCTTCTTCTCGAGCGTCTTGGCGATCACAGGCATGATTTCATTACCAGATGTGTATCGCAAAGTCCGAATGCCGGAGTCCGGGTTCAAAGGGTCGGCCGGCTCAGGAGTTTCCTTCCGTCGGGTAATCTGGCTATCGGAATTCCTGAACAGGTTCGGGACCGATTCAAAATCCAGCGCTTTTTCGAACATGGCCTTGAGAAACGGTTTCAAACCTATTTCGGCTTCCCCGGAAATTGCAAAATCTATATGCGTATCTCTAATAAAATAAAGCGGATAAGCGCTGACGCCAGCCCCTCCGACGACAATGGACAATTCAGGCCGCAACTTCTTTATATGTTCTGCCAAATCAATAGTTTCTTGAGCGTATGAGAACGCAAAACAGGATATCATGCATAACGTTGGCGATGAATTCGACACAAGACTTGCACAGTCCTCACAAGAAGGCCCAAATCTTTGATATTTTGTGAAATAGGAGAGTTTCCCGGTTTCGTTTTGGACAATATGGTCTCTCACGTAGCTTATATCATCAGGAATATCAATGTTTTGTGGTTTTTTATTCATCAATGGAAAATTGAATAAGACGTGCTTAATGCCGCATTCTGAAAGGATGTTGCAAACAGCCTTGGCGCCTAAAGTGGAGAACCGATGCGGGCTGAAATAGAAATCGCAAACTGAGGGAACAATTACTGCTGCTCTGATTCCAGCCGAACCGGATGGCGTAGTCGCCAGATCTTTGCGTATTTCCTGATCCATATTCTGGCTGCCATGTCCTTATCAATTTCCTTGCCGATGAGCTCGACAAGATACTGCTGGTACTTGGTTATCTCCCAAACCTGTTTTTCATTGTCCATTGTTATCATTTTCAACCAGCCTTGATCAAAATATATCACATTACTATTGTCGGCAAAATGCAGGGATAATATTATCGAAAAACGCCTCAAAACTCCTGTTTGCATTTATATTTAGAGTGAAAGGAAGTGTGAAAAAATGAAGAAATATTTGTTTCCAGCTTTTGCAGTTTCCGTTATACTCCTGGAAGTCTTCGTCGTGCTTCAATGCGGCAAAGATAATTCTACCAATCCCGGATCCTCGGTCAAGCTGCCTTCTGAGCTGGACAAGGAAATAGCCGGGGTTTGGCGCTTTTCCCTGCCGTACAACCAAGACACCACGTTTCACATTGTTCTTTCCTTCGACAGCGCATATGATTACAAAATCAATGTTAATATCAATGACGTGGATACCGTGGAGCGCGAGAAAGGGACGTGGTATATAGTTTCGGATACTGTTTCAAAAGCAGACACGGTGTGGATGGTCCGGGGTCACTGCCATCAAATCAATCTCCAAACCCAGACATTGGATTCAATCGATTGCGGTGTTGATACGGCGGGCATCAAACTAAACATTTCCAAGCCCGCTTCAAAGACCATTTGGATTATTCCCCTGAACGATTTTGTCAAGTACATGCCTCCTGACATTCTACCTGCCGGGGTAACGCTTCCTCCTGGCCAGTTCGTCAAGGACTGACCGCCTTTTGCGGAGAAGATCGCTTGAAGACATTTTCCGCAATTTGCCTATTTCTCTTTTCACCGATGATTGCTGTCGTAGCCCAGACAAATTTGGCAGCCAGGCATGGCGTCACGATAAGTTATTCAAATCCAATCAAGGTCTATTCCTTTGAGGACGTCAAGAAATTCAATTTTGCCAAGTCGCCGTTCGGGGTGCATTACCCGGTTGTGGACGCGCCAATGAGCCCCCTCGGTGATTTGAAGAACCGCGTGATATACTTCTTTTTGATCTACCCCTACGGAATAGACGAATTCAAAGCCGATCTTACGGGATTCAAACCGGGTGATATTCTTTACCCGTATGGAAACCCTTTGCGGCCCAAACTGAATTACGTTTTCGGAGCAGCGGAGACAGGAGAAAATACAAAGGTTATTTGGGGAAGAAGCCTGCCGCTTCACCTTGGCAAGAATAAGAATCCGCCACAGCCTCAAGACCCCTACGTAAACGCGTTTATCCCGAATATCTACAAAATCACAACCGGTCGCCTCTCCGGAGGACTATTGGGTTTTGTCCACCTTGAAAATGATTTCCAGGACGCGGGCTACACGCGCACCGCCTATTCCATTGGACTGGCATTTTCTGCAGACACGGGAAAAACGTGGACTTATCTCGGATATTCTGACGCTGCACACGACGGGGCAATAATTCAACCAAATCTTCTGTGGAGCACTCGGCTGGGAAACTCTGCGCCCTACAATATCGGGGGAGTGCCATACCTGGTTTACCCTGACGCACCGACGAGTACTAAGTGGCTTTATGTCTATTTCAATGAATGGGCTGCCGTTCCTCCGAACAAGGAGAAGTTCGGCAATGTCAACGTTGCCGGAAATAACACTCCAGCGAGCCAGAAGGTTTGTGTCGCCCGTGCGAAATTTGATGAGGTAATCAGCGAAGTCGTAAGGCTTTATCCGTTCAACAAGGCCGGCAACCGGGCAACGTGGAAATCCGGGCTATGGCACAAATGGAAGGGAAATGACCCGGAAGAACCTGACCTCAGGGATGTGAGCCCTGATTGGACCGCCAACGCGCTAGCCGGAGGGGGCGCGGAAAATGCCGGCGTCAACGTCGTTCCCCATGTTCCAAATGTGGACCTTTATGATTCGCATGCGGATGCTGCGGCTTGTTCGGACGCCGGTTTGTACATGCTGGTTGTCAATACCTCAGGGTATGGAAAGTTGCTTTTGTATACATCGACGAACGGATTGAACTGGGACAAGTCCACAGTAACGACTTCCGGAAATCCCGTGATTTTCGATAATAGGTTGAATTGTTCGGATTTCACGTGTGAAAGCGAACCTGCACTCAAGAGCGCATGTATGCACATGGAACATCCGTTTTTTGTCTCAGTCGATGACTCAACCAAGGGTGTAACCGACGACGGTAACGATGTAGGACGGAAGTTCTATATCATATGGCCAAGGCAGGTGTGCTTTAATCCGGTCACTGATTCTCATTTTAGTCAAGAACTGTACGAGTGTTACATTCGGCTCGATGGGGCAGTGACACATGCCCCGAACAGGGCTGGTGGAGGAAACATCAAAAAGAGGTAGCCCGGATCACGATCAGTCGAGAGTGGAATCGTCCAAATCTTCCCCGTGAAATCCATCAGAACTTGACCCCGATTTTGGCTTCGACAAACCGGACTGGCGCATAGGTGCCGGATTGTTCTTCTATCCTTGCATTGAAAATATTCAGGCCGTCAATTCCGAGCCAGACAAAATCGTTGTAGGTGATTTTCAATGACACGTCGGTCCTGAAGTATTGGGATAGGGTGAGATACGTGGGTTTGAAGTCTGAAGGAGTCAGCGGCAAAGGCATGCTGGTGTCCTGAAGGGTCGCGATCCAGTCGAGATAATCCCGCGCCCCGACAAAATTTTCCATGACCGAACCGGTGAACGCGAAACGATCCATGGATTTTTTGAAATACACTCCTGTATTGAATTGGTGTTCCGGTATGTATTCGAGGTTGCCGAGCATTTCCATGTCCCTTGATTTTGTGTATGTGTAATTGAGGAAATAATTTCCCCAATGCCACAATCGTATCTCAAGTGAACCTTCGGCGCCCGCGGACCAGGCCCTGGAAATGTTCTTGTGGCTCAGAAAGGCGTTTTCGGTTATGCCCTGAAAGCCCTGATTGATTATCTGCTGGCCGATTAAATCGTCCATTGAATTGTAGAACCCTGAAATCCGGACATTCGCCCATTTGGTGACGTCAAATTCCGGACCGCCGTCAACTGCCCAGATATACTCAGGCCGCAAATCCGGATTGGCCCGTAGGGTTGTGCTCGTGTTGATTGGCATGTCGGGCAGAAACAGTTCGCCGAGGGATGGCGCGCGGAACGCCCTGCCGATCGAAAATTTTAGCCTAAGCTTGTCGTTCTGCTTGTAAATCAATCCGAGGCGGGGACAGGGGACAAAACCGAAAATCGAATTGTAGTCCAGACGCAGCGCTGCCGTTGAAATAATACGCCCGAACTTGAGTTCATCCTGGACATACGCGCCTGCGTTCTGCATTGCCTTGTCGTCGCTATAGGCATCTTTTAGATAATCGCCGGTTGTGGCGTCAAGCCTTGGACCGAAATAGATGCTATTGTCAAGAACATCGAATCCGGCGGTCAGTGTATTGTTTTTCCCGAGTTTCAGCGTGGATTGGCCGTCGACCTGCCAATCGTTCGATGACGATTTCCACATGCTCTGCACCGTGTCGTGTGTTGAATCGGCCCTGATGCCGAGGTCATAGAAGGTCCCCCGAAGATTTCTGAAATAGCCTCCGATCCGAACGTCAAGCGAAGGACTCACGTTGACCCTCAAGACGGGCCCGACAAGGATTTTCTGTCCCAGGACATTGATCTCGGCCGGAGGATTGCCAAACTCCGACCGACCGAAACCAAGATCGCTGTCAAAGTACCGCGTGTTAAGGGTCAGGACAGCGCGGCTGGAAAGCGCATAGTTGAATTTGCCGAAGAACCTGCGATCATAGTACCCGTAGTTGTCAGCATTTGACATCCGGTAATTGTTCCCGAACCGGTGACTAACGGAATCGGTGCCGTAGTAATTGCCGATGCCGCGCAGCGCGCCGTCGACAAGATATGAAAACCGTCCGGTTGATCCGCTCAGATCCCCGCCGGCGTCATAAAAATTCTTAAAGCCACCGCCACCGATTTCTCCGTGCACGTCCTTACCAGGGCTTTTCGTGATGATATTGACCACGCCGCCGAACGCGTTCGGTCCGTACAGGGTCGAGTAGGGTCCACGCACGATTTCGACGCGCTCGATTGCGTCCATGGGTATTTCGTTGATGATCAGGAAGGGTGTTCCTGCCGCGTTGGTCGGTATTCCGTCCACCAAGACAAGCGTGCGGGTGGCGGCCGTGGCGCCGGGTACTCCGCGCATGTCAATGTCCGACGGCACACCTTCAGCCATGCCGACCGGCCTTTTGACAATCACGCCAGGCTCATACATGAGGAGGTCACTCACGTTCGTGGCTGCCGACGATTCGATCTGGGAGCGCGTTATCACCGTCACGTTCGCTGGATTGTCCCTGATCGTTCGCGGCGTTCTCGTGCCGGTCACTACCACCTTGTCAAATCCGGAACTCGTGTCCCCCGCAAAACGGCCTTTCGGAGAAGGCATCGTGTCAGGCCGCGCGTTTGAGGAGGAATCCGGCTGCGCAAAAGGGGCCGACATGAAGAGAAGGATGCAGATACAAGGAAGGGTTTGAACAATTCTGGACATGAAGGTAAAATACTAATTAATGGCCGAGTCGAAGAAATTTTCTACTAATCGTGCGAGCTTTCTGAAATTATCTTACTGATGAACCTGATCTCGTGGGAGAAACCAAACAATGCTCTTACTGTACGTCCTTGCCGGCCTGACGCTTTTCGCCATCTTCGTGCTGTTTCTCGTTCTTTCGAAAACGCTGAACAATATCATGAACAACCTCATCAAGTTACAGTACCTGCTTCAAAAGGAGCTGGATTTCAAAAAGGAACAGTTTGCGATCAATACGCTCATGAAGGAGGAAAAGACCGCGGCCAAGGAAACCGACGATGAGCCTGAGGCGGAGCAGCCCGGTTCTCCTCCTGCAAACGGAAATCCGAAGAAGTAACGGACCGTAGCCACTATGAACAAAACCCTGACATCGGGAAAAGTTTTTGTTTTTTCAGCAGCCTCGGGCGCCGGGAAAACAACGCTGCTCAATTATCTCAAGGAGACGGTTCCCGGCCTTGTCTATTCCATTTCAGCAACAACCCGGCCGCCGCGGCCGCATGAAGTAAACGGGGTTCACTATTTTTTCATGAAAGAGGCGGATTTCAAGCGCAAGATGGAAAATAACGAATTTGCCGAATGGGCGATCGTGCATGACCACTATTACGGAACCCCCAAGCGTTTCATTGACGATACCGTGGCAACGGGCAAGCACATTATCATGGATATCGACGTGTTCGGCAAAAAGAAATTCGACACGGTGTATCCTGACACGGTGGGTGTTCTGGTTCTTCCACCGTCTATCGAGGCGCTCAAGAAACGTCTGGAGCACCGCAAGACCGATAGCCCTGACGTCATAAATCTTCGGATCGCAAATGCGGAAAAGGAAATGGCTTTCGCCCGCCAGCACGGAAAATACGAGTACACGGTTGTCAATGCTGATCTGGAAAAGGCCAAGGCTGATGTTGTCGCCATCGTGAAAATAGAAATTAATCCCCGAACATAAGATGCAGGAAAACTCCACAGCGCCCGACGTCCAGACCTTCCCCCGGTCGCAAAGACAGATCACGCTCGGCAGGGACCCGTCATGCGACGTTCAGCTCAAGGGCGTCGGATCATCTCGGTTTCACGCGCTTGTCATGTGCGATGAAAACGGCGTCTGGATACAGGATACCAACAGCAGTTTCGGCATACGGGTGAATAATGTCCCGGTCAAGAAAGCGCAACTGGCGGACGGCGTGGTCATCACGGTCGGCATCGTCCGTTTCAAGCTTTCCTATACCTTGTCCGAAATTTCATTCTATTCCGTGCGAGAACTGGAAAAGGGCGACACCAGGGCGATACCCGTTGACCATGGCGATGTCACAACCGTGGGCAGGGACGCGTCGAACAAGCTTTGCCTGGCACACCCGCTTGTATCGCGGTTCCATGCCACCGTGCTTCGCAAGGCCGGCGTCCTGACCATCATCGACCACGGCAGCACGAACGCGACCTTTGTCAACGGCGAGCCCGCTCACCGCAAAGCTCTTGACGAAGGCGACATAATTCAGATAGGCCCGTACCGCCTGTTCGTGACCGGCGGCACGCTGCAGCAAGCCGAGGACTTCAACCGCATCAGGATCGAGGCCTTTGACCTTGGCGTGCGGAGGGGGAGCCAGACGCTTTTGAATGGAATATCTCTCTCCATAGAGCCCGGTGAGTTCGCGGCAATTCTCGGGCCCTCGGGCGCAGGCAAGTCAACACTCGCAAGCGCGCTTACCGGCCAGATCCCGCTCGCGTCAGGCAGCGTGTTTTATAACGGGCTTCCCATGCGAAGATTTTGTTCCGCGTTCAACTCCGCAATCGGGTTCGTGTCGCAGCAGAACCTGCTCCGACCGGAACTTACGGTGCTCGAAACATTTTCTGAACAAAGCAAGCTTCGCCTTCCCGCAGACAGCATTGCAGCGGAACACCGGGAAAGGATTCACGAGGTCACGGAACTGCTCAATCTGACTGGGCTCGCGAAACGGCGGATTGGCCATTTATCCGGCGGCGAGGCCAAACGCGTGCATTTCGGTATCGAGCTGCTCTCGTCGCCGACGATCATTTTTCTGGACGAGCCGCTCGCAGGTCTGGATCCGGGACTTATCTCAAAATTTATGGAGTTGTTTCGCGCGATCTGCGACAAGGGACATACGATCCTGCTCACGACGCACACGCTCGAACAAATTGACCTGTGCAACAAAATATTTTTCGTCTCGTCCGGAACGCTCGCGTTTTCCGGTACGCCGCAGGATATGCGCTCAACCTTTGGAACCTCAAATCTTTCTGAGGTGTACGAAAAAGCCCGGAATGTCAAGCCTGGCGGCGGGATCGCGCCGGCGCCCGTGACCAGGCAACAAGGCAAAGCGGGGCGAAAATCAAAGGCTCCGGCCGAAGAGGTCAAACTATACAAGCCGAAAACGGTATCCTACGCAAAGCAATTGTTTCTTCTTTCCCGCCGATACTTCCGGGTGTGCGTCCGCGACGTGCGGACGCTTCTGCTCATGCTTCTGCAGGCGCCGCTCATCGCCCTGCTTCTTTCATTCGTTTTCGAAGCGAATAGCTCGTTTCTTCCTCTGACGTTCTATTTCTGCATTTCCATTTCAGTGATATGGATGGGCGGTATGAATTCGGTGCGTGAAATCAGCAGGGAATGGCCGCTCATCGAACGCGAGTTCCGCGTCGGACTTTCGGCGTTTGCGTACCTCGTGTCTAAGCTGCTGGTGTTTTGCTCCCTTGCTGTGACTCAGGCGGCGATTTTCGGCGTGTGTCTGCATCTTATCTTTTCGAATTTTCCTTTTTCCGTTACAAGCATAACGCTCCTCTGCGCGGCCTGCGCCGCAGGATCGCTTCTGGGCTTGTCCATCAGCGGACTCTCGCGAAATGTCAACATGGCCATCAGCTTTCTTCCCATCATATTCATTCCGCAGATATTCTTCTCCGGCATTCTCATGCCGTTCGACGAAATGCCTGCCCTCGGGCGGGTTCTTTCGCATCTGACCCTGTCGCGACCTGTATTTTCCATGTTCAAGAAAATGAGTTTCTTTGACCAGGACCTATGGCGCATGGACGATTGGAAAGGCCTGTTTCTTCTGTGTGCAGGATTAATTATTTTACTTTTCACGTCCATAAGGTTCCGGCGAATCATCCGGGGCAGTCCGTATAACCAGTAAGGGCAATCATCAGAATGAGCGATAACAATTCGCAAGAGGCCCCGTACTTGCCAGAATACATCGGCAAATATAAGATTCTTCAGATCGTTGGTATGGGAGGAATGGGTGTTATTTACAAGGCAGTCCAGGATCCCTTGAACAGGATCGTTGCGCTTAAGGTGCTTCCGCCCCAGCTCTCGGGAAACGAAGAATTGTCCCAGCGGTTCGAAATCGAGGCAAAGGCGATTTCCCTGCTCCAGCACCAGAATATTGTGAGCATCTATGAATACGGTGAAGATAAAGGATACAGGTTCTTCGCTATGCAGTTCATCGACGGTGAAAATCTTTCGGTGCGCATCCAGCAAAAGAAGGTCATGCCCTTTACGGAAATCATAGACATTTCAAAGCAGATCTGCAGAGGGCTGCGGTATGCCCACAACCAAAACGTGATTCACCGCGACATCAAATCCCAGAATGTTCTCCTTGACAAGCAAAACGTTGCGCGACTTTCCGATTTCGGCATTGCAAAGATTTTTTCCTCGGTACATCTGACGTTGACCGGTGTCACGGTTGGAACGCCGGAGTACATGTCTCCGGAACAGGCCGAAGGGGAAGAGGTCGATTTCAAAACAGATATTTATTCACTCGGTGTGGTGATTTACGAAATGCTCGCGAAACGGCCTCCATTTACCGCGAACAATCCGGTCGCGGTTGCCTACAAGCACGTTCATGAAATGCCTGTTCCGCCGTCCGTCAAGCGGCGAGACACCCCGAAACGACTCGAACTAATCGTTCTCAAGGCATTGAAGAAAGACAAGAAAGAACGGTATGACTCAGCCGAAGAAATGCTCGATCATCTTGATACGGTCGATATTAACGAAATGGTCGACAAGACCACCGTCTCTTTCGCAGTGCAGAAAAGCCGTCATGAGAACGCAAAATCGCATGACGAGGTCCTTGATAAACGCATCACCGACAGGAGGTCGGGCGACAGGCGGGGGTTTGCAAGGACCCCGGGAAAATTCATCTTGCTTGATAAGGAATATTGGCTCAACCTCTTGGCTCACCAGTGGCTGTCGATCGCCCTGATCGGCATTTTGGCGGCCATTCTCCTCCTGCACATGTTCCAGAAATAGCCTCACCTTTGGAACAGGAACGCTCAATTGTCCCAAAAAATTCCCGCGAAAAGGGGAATGCGGGTGAGGACGCTGCAGTCGAATACCTTCTTTCTCTCGGTTACACCATCGTATCGCGCAATTACCAGGCTCGGCGCGGGGAAATCGATTGTGTCGCGCAAGACCCCGCAGGCATACTGGTTTTCTGTGAAGTCAAATCCGCAAAATCCGCGAATCTCGGTCATCCCGCCTTCTGGGTGACGCGTGACAAACAGCGGAAGATAGTGCGCATGGCGCAGCGCTACCTTGCGGAGCACCGCTACACGAATAAGGCGTGCAGATTTGACGTGGTCACGATCTACAAAGGTAAAATAGAGCACTACAAGAACGCTTTCTTTTCGTGAGGCTTTTTATTTTCTTGTTCTCATGAAAAATCTGTATTAATTTTTTAGCCGTTCTTTCTCATATTCAGGTGCCAAGGGAATCCCGTTAAATTCGGGAGCGGACCCGCCACTGTAACCCAGCTCTGTGCAAAAGGGGCAACAAACGACACGCCACTGGTTTGAAACCGGGAAGGCGTGTCGAAGCAAAAATGGGTAAGCCAGGAGACCTACCTGAATAATTCAGTCAATGTCCAAGCGATCTCCGAGGGATGGGATCAAAGGAATTTCAGCTTTGCGTCGTACAATTTCATGGTTGGTCCTATTGGCCGTTGGCATTTCATTGTCATTTGCCGACGTGACACGGGATAGTGTCACCAAAAAGGACTCAATTGCAGCGTTCCTCCGCAATGAGTCTGTATCCGGCCAAAGCCCGGATTCAACCCCTCTAGCATTAAGAGTCGTGCACGATACCGGCTCGACGCGCATCAAAAATCTTGACAAAATGGTCGTGTTTGCCAAACGTAGCCCTCTGCAGACGGTGTTGGAGGCAAAAGACTTCTTGGGCAAATTTCAGGACCTTCAATCGGTGCTTCAAACCGTTTCGGGCGTTACGGTCCGTTCAATTGGAGGCTTCGGACATTATGCGGTGGCATCCATCCGAGGCAGCTCGCCGAACCAGGTTCAGGTTTATCTTGACGGTATTCCGCTCAACGGTTCGACGGGCAACGCCGTCGATTTGTCAAAAATCCCCCTTACTTCCCTGCAAAAAATCACCATATACAAGAACTCGCCGTCAATTGAGATATTCGGAGAAAACGCAGGAGGTGTCATCAGCCTGACAACGTCGGAGAATACGAATGTGACGGACGCATCGGGTGAAGTAGGATCCTTCGGCTTTCGTTCGGCCAGTGCGCTGATCGGAAAGAAAATCGGCGCAATGATGCATCGGTTTTCGATTAATTACGGATATTCTGACGACAACTACCCCTATGTTAACAACCGCGGAACCACGGTCGGACCCCATGCCGGCGACGATGACACGCTCGAGACCATGGATAACAACTCTTTCTCGTCGTTATCCTCGATGTATTCGAACACGTGGGATTTTTCCAGTGCATGTAATCTTACTTCGCAGTTGTCCGCTACCGTCACGGACGAAGGGCTTTTCTATTTTCCCCAGGCTGACTCGAATGACGGTCACATCAGAAAGACGAAATTGTATTTGATAGAGTCGTTCCATACGAACGTCGGCCAGGACATGTCGGTTAGCATCAGCGCCCAGGGGAAGACCGAGAATGAGCTCTTCCAGCGATTCAGGCCGTTTTACCTCTATGCATCGCCCTCCCGCCATGACATTGATCAGCCCTTCGGATCTTTGGAAGCTGTCATCCGGAAACAGTTCGGACCGAATCTCGCCGTAAAGGGCGTCTTGCACGGAAGCTATGACGGATTCACCTATAGAGATCTTTACTTGCCGGACAATCGAATACGTCCCCATTTCTACCGTCTCAGCGGAAGAGCGGGCGCGGAGGCTGATCTTTCCATTGACGACAAACTTTCAGCGCGTGGCGGAGGACTTTACAGGTATGAAGTGGATTCGACCAACGGAAAATTCTATTTCAGCGGTTTTCAGCCGGGCGGGTCATCGTCTTTCAATGCATTTCCCAACGGGTTCGCGGAAATAACCTATGCGCCGGGGAAGGGCGTGAGTGTTTCGGCCGGGGCGCGGCGTACAAGCAGGAGTCCTGGTTTTTCTGAAAAGTACAGCGTGGGCGCTGACTATGTCGGAAATGCCGATCTTCGCCCTGAAACAAGGTCTGAATATGACGTGGGATTTTCCCTGAATAAGCCGATTTTCAGCATAACGGGATCCCTCTTTGCCAGCAGCACAAGGGACAAGATTGTTTTCGTGATGAACTCCGTGCACATGTTTGTTCCCGAGAATCTGGACCACGTGACCGGATGGGGAGTGGAAAGTGACATCACGCTGACTCCTTGCGACTGGATAGCCCTGACAAACAATGGCACGTATATGGAAAACACGATTCATTCGAGCGGCGTCTCGAGCTGGACAGGAAACGACGAGCCCTTTCTCCCGCGGTTTACGGACGATTTCGGCATTCAATTCACTTATAAGAAGTTCTACGCCGGCCATACCGTGCATTTCATGTCGCCCTATTTCCTTGGGCCTGATAATGTTGACCTGATTACCCATCCGCGACCGGAAATGACCGCAACTATCGGCATCGTGCCTGACAAAAGCAGGCACTTTGATCTTTCGTACAGACTGGAAAATTACCTGAATGTCCAGGACTATGATTTTCCTGACAGTCCACTACCTGGAATACGATACTTTCTGGTTCTCAAATACAATTTTTAATTTCAAAAGGGGTTTTCGATGAAAAAAGTCTCATTTCTGCTCATTCCGGTTGGAATGCTATTGGCCAGCTGCTTTACTACCAGTCCGGTCTCTCCAACACCGCAATCAACCTCAAAATCCATTGTAGCGGTAACCATTTCACAACTTTATACCGAAGGAAATGTCGGATTGTACAGTATACCGGACACGACCGCATACAAAAACCTGCTCTCAATTTTCAAGGACAATGATGTCCGGACCTATGATGGTTCCACTTATATCCTTGAGCGTTACGGGAAGGACAATATCATAAAAATTGTTGGTTCGGCTATCGCCGACTCTTCCGTTGCCTATGACAAGAACATTGGGGCGTCGGTAAACATACAGGATATTGCATTTATCAGCCCGACCAAAGCATATGTCACCCAATACCAGAATTCTCAAATAGTAATTTTTGATCCCTCGACCGGCAGCAGATCAACCAAGAGTATCGATTGCTCCAAGTACGTCGCCTATTACAACACGGACAGCGCGGCACCTTCACCTTATGCGAGTAGGGCGCTCTATTACAGCGGGAATGTGTATGTTGCATGTCAACGGCTCTATGCTCCAGCGGGCGGATTCATCAATGCTGCGGACACGAGCCTTGTCCTTGTCATAAATGCAACCTCCGACTCTGTGGAAGCAGCAATAAGGCTTGCCTATAAGAATCCCCAGGAAATGTCCATTTGCAACGGCAAACTGTATGTAGCAAGTGTGGGGGAATATGGCTCAAATGACGGCGGCATAGAAGCGATTGACCTTTCTACCGACGTTAATACCGGAACCGTTGTTGATGAGACAGCATTGCATGGCGATGTCTTGACGATTATTGTCGTGAGTGACACCAAAGGATATGCGGTCATTTCAACGCCATCCTTTACTACGGAAACGTATCCGTTTGATCCGGACGCAAAATCGATAGGTGCGAAAATATCGGGTATTGATAGTCCGTTTAGCGGCCACATGGCATATGACGGTTCCTTTGTTTATATTGGAGACCGAAGCACGACGACCCCTGGAATTGTCGCAATTGATCCTGCGACCGATCGAAAAGTCGGTGCTACTAAAAATGTCGGGTTGCCGCCCAATTCCTTGGCATATCTGGAAACGAAATGACCTGTCATTTCTTGAAGCTGTTCCTCCTGGTTTGCGGGGTGCAATTCCTCTGCTGCAGCCATTTGAAAGAATCGGGTGTGGTTCAGACACCGCAATACAACCGCATCATTTCTTTTGCTCCGAGCATAACCGAAACGCTTTTTGCGCTCGGGCTCGGTGACAGGGTTGTCGGCGTTACCCGATTTTGCACGTATCCGAGCCAGGTCAAGAGTCTGCCTCGCATCGGCGGTTACCTTGATCCCAACTACGAAATGATATTGTCGCTCAAGCCGGATCTTGTGCTATTGCTCAAGGAACATTCTCTCCTTGTTGAATTTCTGAACAAGAACCGGATACGACATCAAGTCGTTGACAATGAAAACGTGGGCGCGATTTTGCAGTCATTTCGTTTGATCGGGGCTTTGTGCGGAAAGGATAAGCAGGCGGACAGCATTGTCGCCTCCATAGCGTTGGAAATGCAGGATTCAATTCTTTTGAAAAAGCGTCCGCGGATTCTACTGTGTATAGGAAGAGATAATCCCGGAGCAGGCATGATTTCCAAGATATTCGTGGCCGGACCAAGAACATTCTACAGCCAGTTGATCACCTATGCGGGCGGGCTAAACGCCTTTGGGGATTCGTCGTTTGCCTACCCTTCATTTTCTTCCGAGGGAATTATCCGTCTGGCGCCGGATATGATCATTGACCTGATGTCATCTGTTGCGGGCTTGCCCTCGGAAAGGGTCAAGGCCGACTGGCAAAGTTTGTCAATGGTTCCGGCAGTGAAAAACGGTCTGGTTTTCTGTCCCGTAGATGATTTCATGACAATCCCCGGACCGAGGATAGGCTTGATTCTACGGATGGTTAGAGCGACCGTTGCGGAATATGGCTTGATGCAAAAATGAACACACAATCTAGTCCAATCATCGAGACGAAAAACCTTTCCTTCGCCTACAACGGAAGAATGGTTTTGCAGGGTATTTCCCTGGCCATCGAAAAGGGGCAGACATGGTCGATCATCGGGAAAAATGGGGCAGGGAAGTCCACGCTCATCAAGTGTATCGCGGGTTTGCTTCCTGTTCCGGCGGGAACGGTTCTTGTCAACAGTATCGATATTCTCAGAATGAAGCCCCGTGAACGTGCAAAAGTGATTTCATACGTACCTCAGGCTGCGGGACGCGTGCATGCAAGTTACACGGTCCATGACTACGTGATGCTTGGCAGGTTCCCGTATCAGGGCCTGATGGCGATTTCAAATGAGAACGACAGAAAAATAGTTCTGGATGCGCTTCAATTGACCGATGTCGCACATCTCAAAGACCGGCTCATGACAACCCTCTCCGGAGGAGAATTGCAGCGGGTATTTCTCGCCGGAGCCGTAGCGCAACAGAGTGAAATCCTGCTTCTGGACGAACCTGCAACGTTTCTTGACCCGCTTCATCAGGAAATGATCCGGAAAACTCTTGACAGAATCCATATTGAATTCGGCACGAGCGTCATTACGATAACACACGATGCGAATGCCGCCATCTCAAGGTTTACCAATCTGTTGGCGCTCGTCGACGACCGGTTGTTCTACTGCGGCACAACAACCGATTTCAGGCAGCAATGCCCAGCAATTCTCACAGACATTTTCTCCGTGGGATTCGAAGAAGCACGGTGCAGTTCCACCGGTAGAACGATTATTGTTCCAGGCGAAACACCATGATCAGAGGATCAAGCTTTTTTCATTTACTGGTGCTATTTTTTGCCGCGTGCGTCGTGCTTGTGACAGCTCCATTTGTCGGTATGGATCTTATTAGTCCGTCGCAATTGTTCAACAACAGCCTGCAGACGACCATCTTTTTTACGCTTCGCGTTCCAAGAGTCCTGGCCGCATTCATTGCCGGGTCAGGGCTTGCACTCTGCGGCATGATGTTTCAGGCAATGTTTCGAAATCCTCTTGCAGATCCTTTTACGTTGGGAATATCCAGCGGCGCGTCATGCGGTGCGGCAATTACCATACTCATGGGAATGAACGGAGCTCTTTTCGGCCTGTCGTACATTTCAATAGGAGCGTTTTGTGGTGCAGCATTGTCAATGGCCTTTGTCTACGCGCTCTCGTCCCTGCAGAGGACCGCCTCCAACCTTACCATGCTCTTGTCCGGCATAGCGATCAGTTTCCTCTTTTCGAGCATTCTGATGTTTATGCAGTATATCAGTTCATTGCGCGATTCGTTTCACATCGTGCGCTGGCTCATGGGAGGCATTGAAATTTTCGGGTATCAGCAGATTCTCTCAATGCTTCCTTTTGTCGTGACCGGCATGATCATTGTGCTGCTCAAACTGCCTGAACTTGACCATTTGCTCACCGGCGACGATCTTGCGAAAAGCAGGGGAGTGCGCGTTGGATTGACAAAAAACCTTCTGCTGCTGGCCGCCACCCTCATAGTCGGGAGCATCGTGGCAGTGTGCGGCCCCATTGGCTTTGTCGGACTCATGACGCCGCATATCTGCAAAATGCTGTTCAAAACCAGGCACACGGTGCTCGGCCCTGCATCGTTCCTTGCCGGCGGTATCTTTCTGGTCCTTTGCGACACTGCGGCCAGAGTGGTAATCGCGCCTGCGGAAATGCCGGTCGGCGTCATCACCGCGCTTTTTGGCGGCCCGTTTTTTCTTTGGCTTTTGTTCATGAGGAAAGCAAAGGGGATCAGTCTTGACTAGTGCCATATCGGCCGCACCGGGAAATTTGTTTTTCCGGTTTGGCGATAATGAAAGGCCTGTAGTTGAAGAAGTTGAGAACTGTGCGCTGCCGGCCGGATTATTTTTGATAGGTTAACTCTCGGACTTGAGGACCTCAAAATCATGATCTACTTTGACCACAACGCCACCACTCCGGTTTTGCCTGAAGTCATGGACGTAATGAAGCAGGCCATGGAGGAATTCTGGGGCAATCCGTCGTCAACGCATTCAAAGGGCAGGCAAGCCTATGCCCAGCTCGAAAAAGCTCGTGAAAGGCTTGCTGCGATTCTTGGCGCGTCATCAAAGGAAATCTTCTTTACATCAGGTGGAACAGAGGCTGACAATCTGGCTATTCTCGGGACCATGGAGCAGTTTCCTGCAGGGGAAGTTTTGGTATCTGCGATCGAACATCCTGCTGTGTACGAAGCAGCGCACGGATTGATCTCGAAGGGATATTCGGTAAAAGACATTCCGGTAGATGGTCATGGCGTCTTGAAGACGGACGAGTTGGAAAGCATGGTCACCGACAAGGTCAAGCTTGTCTCGGTCATGTTGGCGAACAATGAAACAGGCACGATTCAGCCAATAGCAGAAATTGGGGAAATAGCAAACAAGAAAGGCATCACGTTTCACTCGGATGCTGTCCAAGCCTTTGGAAAAGTTCCGGTGAACGTAAGAGATCTCAAAGTCGACTTGCTCTCAGTTTCTTCTCACAAAATTTACGGTCCAAAGGGCTGCGGAGCGCTTTTTGTTAGGCAAGGGACAAAGGCGTGTCCCCGAACATTCGGTGGCAGTCAGGAACGCGGCATAAGGACAGGTACAGAGAATCTTCCCTCGATTCTCGGATTTGTCCGGGCAGCAGAATTGGCGAATTCCAGGATTGGGGAAGAATCAAGAAGGCTGACTGACCTGACCAATCTCCTTTTCAGTCAGATTTCAGGACGCATCGAGAATGTTTTACCAAACGGCCATGTTGACAAAAGGATTCCCGGAACTTTGAATTTGTGCTTTCCTGGAGCTGAGACTGAATCCGTGCTTGCATCTCTTGACCAGGAAGGAATCTGTGCTTCTGGCGGTTCTGCGTGCGCTTCAGGCTCGATCAGCGCGTCCAGGACGCTCCTGGCGATGGGCCGGAGAAAAGTCGACGCAGTTTGCTCGATTCGATTTTCATTGGGCTTGGGCAGCACTGCAGACCAGGTAACAGAGATCGTTGAAGTTCTGGAAAAGGTCGTCAGCAGGATCAGAACCGTTAATGGGTAGGGAATAGTCAGAAAAAAAATAGGACCTGAAGGACAGGTCCTATTTCAAGAACGTACTTTGCTCCTCAAACTCTTCACCTAGGCTGTGACATTGATTTCGCTTGCCGCACTTGCCTTGTTCTGTTGTTTTGGGGCCTTCTGTTTGGCTTGCTGGACCTTGTTATCGGCTGCAGCCAGCTGGGCCTGACTGGGCTTAGCTTTGGGCGGAGGCGGAGGAGGCGGTGGAGTATGTTTTACTGAACTGACATTACTGGTTGACATAGAAACCTCCTGATTTTGAAAAAGAGAGAAAACCAGGGAAATAGCTTCCCCTGTAGTTCTAATCGGCTGATTGTTTAAAAACTTTAATCTTAAATTGGAGCGACGTCAATGGAGCATGGGTTTGTTCAGGTGTACACGGGAAATGGCAAGGGCAAAACTACTGCAGCAATCGGACTTGCAGTCAGGGCTGCGGGTGCAGGCTTGAAAATCCTTTTCTGTCAGTTTCTAAAGAGCCAGAATTACTCTGAAATCAAAGCATTAGGGCAGTTCAACAGGGCTATCGAAATCAGGCAATTCGGCAATGAATCCTTTGTGACAGGAGTCCCGGCGGAATCTGACGTGAGCATTGCTGTCAACGGGTTCGAGGACGCCCTGACTGCAGTCATGTCAGGGATCTATGACCTTGTTGTATTAGATGAGATTAACGTGGCAATTAGGTTAAATTTGATAATGTTACAATCTGTTGTTCAATTGATGAAGAACAAACCGGCGGGTGTCGAGCTCGTGCTGACTGGAAGGGATGCTGCAAAGGAAGTCATTGAAAATGCAGATCTTGTCACTGAAATGAAGGAAACCAAGCACTATTTTAGTAAAGGAGTCAAGGCCAGACAAGGGATCGAAATGTAGTTTTCAGCGCATAATCAGCTAACTTACTCGGTTAAGTTGCTGAATTTTAGCAAATTGGAGAGTTGTCTGATCGTGGATTCGTCTTCGAACCTCATAGCATATCTGCCAGAACATCATAGTATTACCGCTAATTTCAAGCGTGAGTTTTTCCCGCAAGCGTCGGTCAAAATCACCAGATGCATGAACCAAATCCATGAAATTCCGTCAAATTTGAAGATTTCAGGCATATGGTCAGGCTAATTACCATAGCCTCAAATAGTTAGAATAGTTTTTGCAACTGATCAAAATCAAAGGGAAATTCAGAAGTTTTTCGGATATCCGGCCGGATGTGCGGGCTAAAAGCGCACTGTGGAACGGTTGAGTTTAGGGGTAATTCCAGGTAAAAGGAACTTGAACCTGAGAAGGGTTCAGAGTTCTACAAATCAGCAAAAGGGGATTCTAAAAATGAACGGCATTTTGTCGTGGAATTTTAGAATGAATTGGATGAACGAGGCGAGTGAAAGATCGATTGAAAAGATCAACTGGGAAGGTTGAAAAACTAGGTTTAAATGAATTGTTTTAGCTATGAAAGCCATATTTATGACGTCGCATAATATATATTATGTAAACTTGAATGCTTTGTGCTTTCTATCCTTTGATATTCCTTCCTGCTCCCCTCGTTTTCGGACGCGACTTTTTACGGTACAACCACGACTTTCTGGAGCATGCTGCCGGATGTGTTTGGAATCTTCAGGACGTACGTTCCTTTTGCCAAACCGGCCAGATCAATGCAAACTTCTCCAAGTCCTATCGCGTCATAATCCGTTTTCCAGAAAAATTGAAAAGCGTAATCGTTGCCGGCGTTGAAACCCGGACATTTGATGACAAGCCTCTTCCCGATCAATCGTTCGGAAAACCCTGAAATCTTCATGCTTGGCTGTCTGGTTGCAATAATGCCTGATGATTTTGGAACAAAATTGACGCCAAGAGCATTGTCTCGACAAAGATCGTCAGGAATTATAAATTCGTCGGCTCGTGTGAATTCGCCAACCTTCGTCGCACAAAACGAACGGCCAAGGGCTGAAACGCAGCTTTCTATTAGAATCATTTAATCCCATTGAACAAGGATCAGCGGGGGCATTTGGAAGCATCTTATGGGGTTTGGAGTCCCTGGTAAATGCCTGTACCCTGTCCCGTGCAAATTGCCGATTTCATGATACTCTGTCAACCTGCCCGGCCAGGCCTGGTTTCCCTACATTCCGGCCTGAGTATCCAAATTGGTAATTTGCACAATATCCTAGGCGATTCTTCGAAATATTGTTTTGCGACCCAATGTTTTCGGGATCGGCAAATACTATTGATATTCCGTTCTTCATGAATTATTTTGTAGGGTCAAAATTCACGGTTATATTTTTTCATCAAGGGGCGATTGTGAAAGACAAAATCCATCCTAAATACGACGCGGTGACCTTCACCTGCTCGTGCGGCAACGTCATCGAGACGCGTTCCACGATCAAAAGCACGCATATCGATATCTGCAACAAATGCCACCCGTTTTATACCGGAAAGCAGAAACTCATTGACAGTGCTGGACGCGTTGAACGCTTCCAAAAACGGTACGCTGGAAACAAAAAAGAATCGTAGCGTTTCGGGCCTCATAAAACGGGCGGGGAAAAGCTTTGCTTTTCTGCCCGTTTTTTTTATCCGTCAATGTGCATCGGTTTCCCTGTTCAGGAACGACAAAAGTGGCTTTTGTGACAGCAGATCCATTCATTCACCTGGGGAAATAGTACTCATGAAAAAGCATCCGCACCTCACGTCCATGCTGCTCTTCCCTCTTTTTCTGGCAAAAGTGCTTGTGCGCAAGAATAAGGTCGGCGGCCAGGCCATTATCGAGGGAGTCATGATGCGGTCAAAGCAGAAAATATCCTGGGCCGTGCGCAAACCCAACGGCGATACCGCGGTCGAGCGCTTCCCCTTCATTTCTCTTTCCAAACAGTACAAGATCTTGGCGTTTCCTGTGCTCAGGGGCGCGATTAACCTGTACGAATCGCTCAAAGTCGGGTTCAAGGCGCTGACCAGGTCGGCCCAGATCGCCGCAGACGAGCCAGAACAGAAACCGGGTGCCGGCGGTGCCAAGGAGAAATTTTCACTGGTGATAAGCTTCGTGGTGGCCTTCGCAATTTCCCTTGGAATATTTATGTATCTGCCCATGGCTGTTTCGCAGTTATTCTACAAGAATTCAGCGGTGAGCTTCAACTTAACCGCAGGCTTGATTCGAATCGGTCTTTTCATTGCGTATCTGTTCCTGATCAGCATGTGGAAAGATATCAGAAGGATTTTCGAATATCACGGCGCCGAGCACAAGGCGATATTCACCTATGAGGACGACAAAGAATTGACCTTGGAAAATATGCGTCCCTACACGACGTACCATCCCCGGTGCGGGACGAGTTTCCTGTTCCTGGTCGCAATTGTGTGCATTTTCATGTTTACCATTATTGACTCGCTCATCATGCACTTCATCGGACCCTACCCAAATGTGCTTGCGCGATTTGTCGTCCATATAGCGTTGATACCGCTCGTCGGCGGAATGACCTATGAAGTGCTGCGCTTTTCCGACAAATTCAAACATGTTCCTCCTGTCAATTTCATGATCATGCCCGGGTTGTGGCTCCAACGGATCACCACCAAGGAACCTAACGACGAGCAGCTGCAGGTCGCAGCGTCTGCGCTCAAAGCGTCCCTATGATCGATAAGATCCGGGAACTGATCGCGCGTCAGAAAGAACTGGAAGAGCAACTCGCATCCCCGGGTGTATCTTCGAATCCCCAACTTCTCGAAAAACTCGGCAGGGAATATAACGGCCTGAAAAAGAGCATGCCCGACTTCCTCAAGTATCTTGGCAAAGTCAAAGAACTTGCGGAAAGCAAACAGATCCTTGCCGCCGAATCCGACGAGGAGCTTCTCGACATGGCGCGGGAAGAAGCCGCTCGCCTCGAGACCGATCTTCCGGCGCTTGAAAATAAGATCAAACTACTGCTCGTTCCCAAAGACCCAAGCGACGCCAAGAACGCGATTGTTGAGATCCGCGCCGGTACGGGTGGTATCGAGGCAGGCATTTTCGGCGCCGATCTATACAGAATGTATTCGCATTTTATTGAGGCGCATGGCTGGAAACAGGAAGTGATGAGTTCCAGCTACGGCGACATAGGGGCAATCAAGGAAATAGTCTTTTTAGTCAATGGCGAGGGCGCGTACGGCACCCTGAAATACGAATCCGGCGTTCACCGCGTGCAGCGCGTTCCGCAGACCGAGGCCCAGGGCCGTGTTCATACGTCGGCTGCGTCCGTCGCGGTGTTTCCCGAGGTGGACGACCTTGACGTGAGCATTGACCCATCGGAAATCAGGATCGACGTGTTCAGGGCCGGCGGCAAAGGCGGACAGCATGTGAACAAAACCGAATCCGCAGTCAGAATCGTACATTTGGAAACCGGACTCACTGTTTCCTGCCAGGATGAAAAATCCCAGCTCAAGAACAAGGCTCAGGCCATGAAAATCCTGTTGTCCCGGCTTTTTGACCTTCGGCAGTCGGAAAAGCAGGCCAGGGAATCTGCAAGCCGCAAGACGATGGTCGGGTCCGGAGATCGCAGCGAAAAAATACGCACGTACAACTTCCCGCAAAACAGACTCACCGACCACCGGATCAACCTTACGCTGTATAACCTTGACGCGATAATAAACGGCGATCTGCAGGCGGTGATCGATGCGCTTGCAGCCGCAGACCTTAACGAACGCGTGATGCAGGCAGGTACTTGACTTTCCGTTACCTACATGTCCTTCCGCGCCGCAACGATGAACTCAACAAAATCCATTCTCACCGGCCTTGCTCAATCCCTTGAACCGGTTTCAGGCTCCGGCAGCTTACATGAAGCGGAAATAGTCCTGGAACATGTGTTGGATTGCTCTCGAAGCGAGTTGTATACTGCACTCGCCTCTTTCGAAATGCCCGACGAAATGCTCTTGACTATTGATTGCCTCGTACAAAGAAGGCTTGTCGGCGAGCCGCTTGCCTATGTTCTGGGATCGGTCTTTTTCTATTCAAAAGAGATACTTGTCACCAAGGATGTTCTCATTCCCAGGCCTGAGACAGAAATTCTGGTCGATTGCATTCTCAAACAGGAAAGAAAACAGGATTCCCGGTTTGCCGACGTTTGCACAGGGTCCGGGGCAATTGCCGCTGTTCTGCTTAAGGAACGTCCGTTTTGGAATGCTGTTGCCACCGACATCTCGCCTGCCGCTCTCGCTGTTGCCCGACGCAACGCGCCGGACAGGGCCGGGTTTGTGTGTTCCGATATGATGAACGCATTCAAATCAAATGTCCGTGCGTTTGACTTTCTGGTATCAAATCCTCCCTATGTTTCCCAAGAAGAAATAGATGGACTTGACATTAGCGTAAAGGAGTTCGAGCCGCTCGGGGCGCTCTGTGGCGGACGTGACGGACTGGATTTTTACAACGTCCTCGCCATGGAAGCAAGATCGGTACTGGAACCCGGCGGCAGGATTTACTGCGAGATCGGGTGCAGCCAGGAATCAGCGGTACGGAAAATCTTTTCATCGAAAGGATGGAACAACCTCCGTGTCCAGAACGACCTTGCAAACCGTCCTCGGGTCGTCACCGCGAGTTTCGTGCCATAACATCCGCATGCGGGTTGTCCGTATCAGATCTATTTTATGAGATTATGTAGCAGCGTCACTCGATCGTGGGAAAAAAGATGAGTCCCCAGGGAAGATCCATAATTCCTCGTATCCTTGCATCACTCTACGGATGTATTGTCGAATTCCGGAATCTTCTGTACGATCGTTTTCCCGGTTTCTCGCATGATGCTGGCCGGCTCGTGGTCAGCATCGGTGGAATTACCGCAGGAGGCACGGGCAAGACTCCCATGGCCTTGCTCGTGGGTTCTTACCTGAAAAGAAAAGGCCGTGAGGTGGCATTTCTCAGCCGCGGGTATCGCCGCCAGAGCAAAGAAACGGTAATCGTCGAGCCTCGGTCAAATGTTGTTTGGAAAGATGTCGGTGACGAACCTGCCTTGCTGCATGCGAATATGCCGGAATCATGGCTTGGCATCGGCAGCGACCGCTGTGCAACAATAAGAAAGATGCTTCCCCGGCTCTCGGAAAAAGCCGTGTTCGTGCTTGACGATGGTTTCCAGCACCGGAGGGTTCGCCGCACCAGGGATATTCTCTGCGTACCGGCCAACGTATTTGATGATCTCCTGCTGCCCGCCGGCACTCTGCGCGAACCCTTGAAGGGCATGAAACGGGCGAACTGCATTTGTATCATGGCTGGCGAACTTGAAGAACACGATCTCGAAGAAACTAGGCATAAAGTGATCGAACTCAATAATCGCGCCACGATTGTAGTGCTTCAACAGCGGGCTCGGGGCTGGGTACGGCTCGCAACCGGGGCGACGAGCGACAAATTGCCTCTTTTGCGTCCGTTACTTATGTGTGGAATCGCCAGGCCCGAACGATTTACGGATTTGGTCAGATCCTTGGCGGTCCGTCCTGCGAAAGAGGTGACCTTCCGGGACCATCACGCGTTTACGGCCCGGCAGATTCAAGCCCTTTGTCGCGGACAGTATGACGGTATTCTGACCACGGAAAAAGACGCTCAGAGATTGCTCACTTTAAATCTTGTTAATTGTCCGGATATTTGGTATCTTAAAATGGATTTGCGATTTTCCGACTCGGCGTCGGAACGGGATTTTTTCTCTTTTTTGAACAATCTTATTTTGTAATAAATACCTATAGAGGGAGGTTAGTCACATGATGAAGTTCGCCGTAGCTCTCGTCTGTTGCATCTTATTGCAGGCATCTTTTTCGGTCTGTCACGCAGCCAGCGCAAAATACGTTGAGATAAAAAATCCTTTTGTCAATATTTACGAGTTCCTCGATCCAAAATCCAACGTAATCAAACAGGCGAAAAAAGGCGACCATTTCGAGCTTGTTTACGAAGGAAAAGCCTGGTACCAGATCAAGATAAAGGACAAAGTCGGCTGGCTCGACAAGACCGCCGGCATCGTGGTCAACAATCCGCAGTATCTTCCCATTGGAACGTTCTTAGTGTTCGTGGTGCTTTTGCTTGGGACTCTTGTCGGAGTTTCGCTCTATATTTACAAGCAAAAAGCAGTTGAAGTGTAAGTGCGTATGCCCTATGGCAATGATCTCTGCCGTGCGAGCGGTTGCGTTATTATGCATATGTGCTTTTGCGATAACTGACGCTGCCACTACCGTGGTCGTGGTGAAAGACCTCGCGCGGGTCCTGCTTCTACCCTATGGCGACTCGAAATTGCTGGGGCTCGTCAAGAAGGGCGAAGAGTTCAAGGTCATTTCCAAGAAGAACGACTGGTATAATGTTGAATATAAGAATTCCATCGGATGGATTTTCCAAGACAATGTCAAACCGGAAGTAAAGTCCGAAACAACGGCAACGCCTGCACCGTCACTTCCGCCGGCCCAGAGGGCTCCCGTCCAAGCTGCCCCGTTGCCGTCACCGCCTCCGCCGCCATTAGTGGTCATGCCGCCGCCCGTGAAACAGCTGCCACTTCCCGAACTCAGAAAACCTTTTGATCGGCCGGAGCCGTCCCCGGAACGGATAGAGGCACGACTGAAGAAGCCTCCTGCAAAGCAGAAGAGAACAGCGGCTTTTTCTGTCGATCTTCCACCCGTGCCTGTCACGCCTGCTGATGCGGAAAAGGAAAAAACATTACCTGTAGTCCAGGAATCGACCGCTGCCGTACAACTTTCACAGCATGCGGCTCCTGAACCGCAGCCGCCGGCGGCCCCGGCCAAGCGACCCGATGTGGCCAACCCGCAGCCCGCTAGACCCACAGTGCAAACACATGGCAGGGATACCGCTGCGGAATCAAGCCAGGCCGAGAATGGCAAGGAGGTGCAAAAATATTTCGAGATCCTTGACAATTCAGCAAAGGTTCTGGCGACCGTCAGTCCTGAGTCACCGATCATCGGAAATGCCCGGAAGAACGAATGCTTCGTCCTGCTTTTCGAAGGTCAATCATGGTGCAAGATCCGGTTCGGCAATTCTGAAGGGTGGATCGAACGCAGGTCTGGACGGCCCGTCGATTCTCCGACCATGGCGGGAAACGTCAACCGCATCATTTTTTTTGGTGCAATCGGTATCGGCCTCATAGTGCTTTTGGCTCTCATCGTGATTTTCATGATCATTTCACTTCGCACAAAGGCGACCAGGAAAATCGCGGTGCGCAAAGACCTGTTGATCATTGCTCATTCGGAAAAGGACGTACAGCTGTCCCTCACCGACTCAACGACTTCGATGTCAAAATGCTTTTCCGAAATCGGCTTCAAAGTCAGCTACGCCAGTGACATGGATCACGCGCGAAACATGCTTATGCATTATCTGCCGGACGTCATCGTGGTGGACTGGCATATCGGCAACAATATCATGCAGGCCATGGAATCCGTGCTTGCGAACAGGTCTTCCACGACGAATATTCTTGTCATCTTCTACAATGTTCCCGACATCCAGACCATGCAGCAGAGCAAACTGATCCCGAACTCTCATTTCCTCGGCATTTCAATTTCAGACCGTGACGTGTTCAAGCTGGTCACGCCCCTGATCATCACTCAATCCGAAACAAAATCCATTCGAAGGAGCGTCGAGTCCTCTGCGTTGGGCGGTGAAATAGGCCATGGAAGCCTGATCGAGGTCATGCAATTCATCGAAATAGGCAGGAAGACAGGGTGCCTTTACATCGTCATCGAAAAGCCATTCGGCCTGATCTACTTCGAACAGGGCCGCCTTACCTACGCTGCCTCCCAGGCCAAGCAGGGCCGGGACGCAGTGTTCGAAATCCTCGGGCTCAAATCCGGCCATTTTAGTTTTGTGCTTGACAAGGTATCGCAAACGAAAAACGTCAATCTTTCGACCCTCGAAATCCTCATGGAATGGACCAAGACGGTTGATGAAGCTCATCGGGCTTGATTACGGACAGCGGCGGATCGGCGTGGCTGCGACCGATGAATCGGGTGGATTCGTCCACGGTCTTCCCACCATAGACCGGAAGACGTGCGGCAAAGACTGTCTCGAGGCCGTCCGCGAAATCATTGTGCGCGAGAACCCGGCCAAGATCGTCGTCGGACTGCCACTTGACATACAAGACAATGAAACCGCCATGTCGCAGGAAATCCGGGAATTTGCCGCACGGCTTTCAAAGGCGGTTTCGATACCGGTCGACTATGTCGACGAAAGTTTGACTTCCGTGCGAGCACACGATATAATTCGAATGCGGAAGAAGAAGCACCGGCAGGCAAAGGAAAACGTTGACAGGATAGCTGCATGTCTGATTCTCGAAGCGTTTTTGCAAGAAAAGCAATGGGGATAGCCGAGGTTTGCACGGCGTGCAGCATGTTCGCATTGTTTCTCGGTTCATCATGTCCGTCTCCGGAACCGTTTCCCGTTCCTCCGTTGCAGGCACCTTCGTTTACCTCCGCAACCCTTACCGTTGCCCGGTTTGACACCTATCGTCCCGCAGTTCATCTCGCGTGGTCCTCGCCGCATAACGATTCACTTGCGGTAAGGGAATTCGTGATCCTGCAAAGATCACAGGATAGCGCGGGTTTTTCCGTACTCGTCAGGTCTATCCCCGACACGGTTACCGGCTTCTATGACAACATTGACCGTTTTACCTTTCCACAGCACTGGGATTTTTACACGCTCGAATACAGGATTTTCGCGATAGACTCGCTGGGGCGTGCGGGTGACACGTCGGCAATCGAATCCCTTTCCGTTGCATGGCCTCCCACCCTGCTCTGGCCCGCTACAACGGATTCAGTCCGTCCCGATTCGCTGGCCTGGACCGTATTCGGAGTGGAATTCGGATATTTCTCGTATGTGTACCTGTATTCAGACACCGGCGGGCTCATTTGGAAGAGCCCCAGGCCCGATACGCCGACATATTCCAGCCATGACAATCCCGATCATTACGTTCAGCGGCTCCCGGGCTCGCTCCCGCTTCCGTCCGGGCAGAACTATTTCTGGGCTGTCAATGTGGAGATCCCGACGGGCCAGGCGTGGTCGATCGCTGTGGGCAGGTTCTATGTCCGTTAAGGCTTCTTCCCTTCGAACTCTTCTCGTCTGCTCGGTAATTGTATGCCTGAAAGCCGGCGCTGTACATGCTGTAGGGTATGAAATCGTGTCACTGGCGCCCAACCGCGCACAAATCCGCTTCATGCTTGACGACAACGAAATCAATGGTATGGCACGCATGCAGCCGGTCATGTTCGGCTTTTCCTCCGGTCCGGATATTGCCTTCAGGGCAAGCGTGCTCCCCGGGCCGTCGCCTGTCGCTGCAGGACCGTCACGAAAAACAGGGATCCCTGTTTCTGTCTTGTCAAAAGGGCAGGTAGGACAATCCTATGTCCAATGGCTGTCCTTCGCCCCGGTGATCGCCGGGCGAAGCGGCGTCCAGACTGCCGTCTCGCAAGGGACTATCGTGATCGATTTCGCAACACCAGTGGTCAAGAGCTCGGACAAGGCATGGGTGCAAAACGGAATCCTGCATATGGGAATTGTGACCGGCCTTGCAAAACCTGCATCGCCTCGGAAAGCGACAGCACCAGGATCCGCCGGTATGCCGTTTTCTACAGGGTTGATCATGTTTGTCGACAGAGACGGCGTCTATCAGCTTACGGTCACCGATCTCAGGCGTCTGGGAGTGCCTGTCGACAGGGTTCAGTCGAGATATTTCAAAATCTTTACGGGCGTTGCGGAAATTCCGCTGTATATTACGAACAGCCAGCGTACGATGCTCGGTAGCGATGATGTCATCTTGTTTTATGCAACGTCCCTGCGAGGCACTTCAACCTATTACTCCCAATTCTCAAATTCAAATGCTTACTGGCTCACATGGCAAGCGGACCGGCCGGGCATCCGAATTGCGGAGGTTTCCGGGGCAGTGGGCAAAGACACGAAATCATACAGTGTGTCCGGAGCCAACAGCATCCAGGCTCACGAATTCCTCGATACGGTCCACCTTGAGCAGGACAACCACATTCTGTCCCTCGGCACAGTCGACAATGTCCAGGACATGTCGGATTCTTCCCAGAGCCTGGACGTTGATAACTGGTATTGGGCCTCGATCGGCAGGAATTCCCTGACCAATATCACGCTCACCGTGCCATCGCCGACGACCTCATCCGAGGCGTCCAAAGTTGCTCGGCTCCGCATCAGGCTCCAGGGCACGACGAGCGATCCGAATCTGACACCCGACCACAGGCTGGCAGTGTACCTCAACGGCGATACGTTGGGTACGGCACAGTGGGACGGTCAGACGTTATATGATTTTGTCAGCCCGCCCTTTTCCTCATCCCGGTTGTCCGCAGGAGCAAATACCCTGACGTTTTCCACGCAGGCATCCGCAGCCAATGTTGACCAATCGGAGCTCAACTGGATCGACATCGAATATTACCGTTCATTCTCGTGCCTTGACAATATGATATCATTCAAGAACGCCGCTCAGGACACAAATGGCGTATTTCAGTTTTCAATCACCGGCTTTACCGGTTCTTCGATTGACCTGTGGGACCTGAGCACGCATCGGCTGTACACGAATTTTGAAATCGATCCGGTCCAGCAAAAGGGCAATCCCCTGTACACGGCCGTTTTCCAGGACAGTTTGAACGGCGTGCATCGTTTCCTCGCCCAAGCCAAATCGCTTCGGCTCACCCCAAGCGCCATGGCACTCGACACCATCAAGACCAACTGGGATCAGGCCGCAACCGTCGACTATATCATTGTTGTACCCGACAGCTTCATAACCGACATCGCGCCGCTTGTCGACGCGTACAAAAAAAGGAACATGACCGTCGCGATCGTCGACATATCCGATGTTTACAACTCATTTTCCTTCGGCGTTCGTGACCCTGAGAGCGTGAGGACCATGCTGCTGTACCTTTTGTCCGTTCCGGGCGCGCATCACCTGCGGTACCTCCTGCTCGGCGGGGATACGTCCCATGATCTTGACAAAATGAACAAGGACCGTAATATCGTGCCGACGCACCTTGCCATGGTGCCCGGCTGGGGCCCGGCATCGGACGACGGCTATTTCGCCTCCGTTTCGGGCGACGACAATTTTCCGGACCTTTACGTCGGACGCTTTCCGGCCGGTAACCGCTCCGACATGAAGAGCATGGTCGCCAAGACCGTGCGTTACCTGACGGCCCTTGCGACAGGCCCCTGGCGTGACAACCTTATGATGCTGGGCGGTGCGGAAAGCGACTTCACAACGTTCAATGATCAGGCGATCACGGATATCCTCGGCTCAAAAGTGAATCTCACGCGCCTCGACGGAGATCCGGCGTCGCTGTACTACCGGGACGCCTCAGTCGCCTCAAAAGAAATTGCAGGATACATCAATGCCGGACTCTACGCGATCAATTTCAACGGACACGGCGGCGGCCTGGTGTGGTCTGACAGCAAATTCTTCAGCTATTCCGACCTTGATAAACTCTACAACGGAACCTGGGACAGGGCAGGCAGGCTTCCCTTTGTATTCAGTTTCACGTGTCTCACCGGCTTTTTCGAGAGCCCCGACTACCGGTCTCTTGGTGAGGAATTTCTTCGGCTTCCCCAGCACGGATGTATCGGATTTCTCGGCGCTTCCGCATACACGTCGAAAAAAGGCAATCTTCTGATGGACAGGATATTCCTTGACAATGCAGTGAACGGGAAGTTCGAAAGCGTTGGGGAAATGATTGCGCTGACAAAAATAAAAATGCTCGCTGCCTACGGCAACGAGTACCTGCCGCTCATCAATCAGTACAATTTTCTCGGCGACCCTGCCCTTCCCTGGGCCTTGCCCGACACGATGAAGATTTCCCTGAAGAAACCCGTCATGAATTCCGGCGACACGCTCTCAGTCTCCGGCGTCTGTCCGTTGGTCGGAGCAGGCAATGCAAAAATCACGGTGGGCGCTGATTACCGGAGATGGACCGACTACGCCTGGCCGGTTTCAAACGGTTCATTTAGCGGGTTGTGCGTTCTTAAGGATTCGCTCATGACATCGCGGGGGTTTGTCCATGCTTTTGGATGGAACGATTCCGCCCAGTTCCGCGGATGGGCAAAATTCTCCAAAAGCATGATCAATTTCAACAATGTTTCAATCATGCCTTCGAACCCCCGGTTTGGCGACAGCGTGAGAATTTCGGCGACTATCGGCACGCCTGATTCCCTCAGAAAGGTGAATGCCCTATTCTGTCTGTATGCCATCGCACTCCGTTCCGCGGCCTCGTTGTCGTTTACAGGCGTTACGATGTTTCGCGACTCCACCGGCGCCTGGGCGACCATTGGTAAGGTGCCCCTCACCTATCACGGATCGGTCGGTGAAGAGCTGCTTATCAAATTCAGGGCTGTCGGCACGGGCGTTTCGGACTCAACCGACATATACCATTTTCCGATCCTGGGCCGTCCGGACCTGCTGTTTACCGGCAGCGGACCACGTCTTCTCTTCTACAACGATTCCTTGTATCTCAATTGCGAAGTCCTTAATGCAGGTACGATTGCCAGCCCTCCCTTTTCGATTTCCGTTTTCGGCGACACCATTCAATCGTCTCCTCAGCTTCTCTCATTGTCGATCAAGGACTCGATTTTTCCAGGCAAAACCAGGACCGTGGGGGCCGGCGTTCCCGACACTCAGGGCCTGCTCACCTTCTCGTGCATCATCAATCCAACGTCCGCTTTTGACGAAATCAACCGTGACAACAATACGGCACGAGTTCGTAGGCGAATTTCATATGTTGACATGCGGGATGTTACGGACACGCTCTATTCCGAAAAGAGAGGTCTGTCCCTTGTTCCGTGCTCACGGTTCGGCGTGGCGCACCGGGTATTTCTCTTCTGCGATACGGTTGCGTCCCCCCAGCCTCTCGTGACTGAATCCCGATGGACGCCGCTTGCGGGTGATTCAATCTCCCGATTTTGGACCGGTATCAGACCGGCGCTGGGCCAATCGGACAGTTTGAACTGGATCTTTTCAAGGTCTTCCGCGGACGCAGCATCGCTTTCCAAGAAATCAACGATTTCGTCAACCGCCAAGCTCTGTGTGTGCTGGTTCGATCCGGCCGTTGGGCTTTGGCGCGTCTACGGCGGATCAAGCGACACATCCAAATCCACGTGCTCCATGCGCGCGCATCAGGGTGGGCCGTTTGTGCTTTCGCAGGTTTTGGACTCACGACCGCCTCAAATTCGAGCATCGGTTGACGGCAGAGACATTCAATTTCTGGATTATGCCGCCAAGGGAAAGCCCTTTCTCCTGTTTCTGACCGACGCATCGGGAATTCTGCCTTCGTCGGTCAGGGTTCTTCTCAATAACAAGACCCTGGACACCGCCCTCGTCTCGCGAGTCGCACCCCAGGCCGACCTGAAGGATCTGTCGCTGACCGCCTATCCCGGAAAAGCATCCGCAATCGATTCCATGACGGTGACAGCACAGGATTTGGCCGGAAACGATGCCGTCTCGGTTTTCGCCTATATGCCCGGTGAAGACCTCGCGATAAAGAGTTTTTCATGCCATCCTAATCCGTTTACCGCAAGGCAGGACAATAACGGGGCGACAATCCAGACAATCCGGTTTGCCTTTCTTTTGACAGATGTTGCAAAAGACGCATCGATCGTAATCTACACGATTGCGAACAGAATCGTCTGGACCTGGCACATGACCGACGGCGTCGTCGGATACAAGGAAGTACCATGGGACGGGAAAACATCGCAGGGCAGCAGGATCGCCAACGGCACGTATTATGCAAAACTTACCGTTAAGAACGATTCGAAAAAAGCCACGTCCATAATCCGCATCGCCAAACTTGAAGGATTCTGATGGGTACACTCTATGTTGTTGCTACGCCTATCGGCAATTTGGGCGACATTACCGTTCGCGCCAGCTCGATTCTCTCACAGGTCAAGACAGTGCTCGCCGAGGACACGCGGCAGACGAGAAAACTGCTTGAGCACATCGGTGTATCGCCTGAGGTGGTGTCCTACCACGATTTCAACAAGGAGAGGGTCACGCCCCGGCTCATCGAAGCGCTCAAGTCGGGCATTGACATGGCAGTCGTGTGCGACGCGGGAACGCCGGGTATTGCGGATGAGGCGTTTTATCTTGTCCGCGCGGCGGTGCGGGAGAATCTTCCGGTGGTGCCGGTGCCTGGCCCGTGCGCGCTCATCGCCGCGCTTGTGGCAAGCGGCTTGCCCACCGACCGATTTGTCTTTGAGAATTTTCTGCCCATCAAGAGCGCGCGCCGCCGGACGTTCTTCGAGTCCCTGAAAAACGAGCCGAGAACAGTTGTCTTTTACGAGTCGCCGTACCGGATTGTGAAGGTCCTGTCGGAAATGAACGAGATTCTCGGACCTGTCTCGACGGCAATAGGACGCGAAATTACGAAGCTGTACGAAGAATTTCTCAGGGGAACGCCCAAGACGCTCTTTGATCATTTTTCCAAGATCAAGCCTCGGGGAGAGTTCGTTGTCCTTGTCAATACACGGGTGCCGCCGTATGGGGACCAGAAGGCCGGCGATCTTGACAAAGTCCTAATTCCGTCATGAGATTGTGCATGTCCGGCGGGAGCGGCGCATCAATCGTCAGCGTTTGGCCGGTTCTGGGGTGGGTGAATTTCAAGCTGCCGCAATGCAGGGCCTGACGCTTGAATTCAAGCGATAAGGCGAACTTGGAAGGATCGCTTCGCCAGGCGAGGTACGCATCTTCCGGCATGCCATACAGCTTGTCGCCCACGATTGGACAGCCGATTGCAGCCAGATGGACCCTGATCTGATGAGTGCGTCCGGTGAGTGGACGTACCGACAAGAGCGCATGACTTCTGCCTGAGCATATCGTTTCCGCGATCGTACAAGCGCTCTTTCCCGTTTCCCTGTCAACGGTGAATTTGTAATGCACGGCTGACGCATAGTCCTGTCCGATGGGCATTTCCAACTGAACCAATCCTTCTTTCGGGATTCCGTGCACAATAGCCGTGTAGTGTTTTTCAACCTTTCCGGACGCAAAGTCCCGGTGAAGTTGCCGCAGGCAGCCCGGATCCTTTGAAAACAGGACGACCCCGGATGTTTCCCTGTCCAGCCGGTTTACGGAATGGATTCCTTCATAGGAAGGATTCTTGGACGAGTGCCGAAGCAGGAAAACGAGGTTTCTGGTTATCGACCCCCCGGCCTTGTGTACCAGGAGGTTCCCCGGCTTATTGACTCCGACGAGCCAGTCGTCCTCATACACAACCGAGTAGTGAAGATCGGCGTCAGGTTCGGGAAAATCCTCAACTTCGTATGAAACGATATCGCCGTTTCTTAAAATTGATTCAGGCAATGCCTGGTTTTCGTTGACCAAAATACGATGATCGGCAATTCTGGCGAGCCATTCGTTTCTTGATAAATACGTAAATTTTGAATTGAGGAAATCGATGAGAAGCGCATGATGGTCTGTTTGGTAGACACGTGAAGATAATTTCATATCTCATTTATGTACAAAGGCTTATACCCTCGAAGGTTGCGGGCGAAATAATTGATGAGAATCACCTCGGTCATTTTGTCTTTATCGATATTGACGATAAGCCTGTCAATGTACTCGCGAGCGATGAAGAAGCCCCTTCCATGGGTGTCATACAACCCCAGCGGTACTCCGGTGTCATCGCGCGAAACCTGCCTGTTCAGCCAGTACAGCACATCTGATTTCTTCAGCCTTCCTCCCCTGTCCATGACCGAGATCGCGAATTTTTCCGGGTCTGAAAAAAGGCCTACCTCAATGGCTTCATTGTCGCTCAGTTCGAAATCGTAATTCCAGTTCTCCTTTTGATCGGCCTCCTCCTTCCGTATTCCGTAAAATACTGCATTGGCAAGCAGCTCGATGAGGACCAGCTCGACCTTTTTGGCCGACGGCACACCTGGAAGGTTGGCAATGATCATGGTCGCATTCATGTCAAGGTTGTCGCCACGTTTTATGAGAAATGATTTCTTGACAACAGGGTTATCGAAATATTTGGATGCACCGAATATTTCATTTGTCAGCAAGTTGGAAAGGATAGTCGACAGTTCGACGAAATTGAAAGGCGTTGATTTGACAAAAATATTGCCCACGTCGTGTTTCAACGCAAGCTCGAGATAGTCTTCGACGTTGTACGCCGTGATAAGAACCCTTTTGGTCGTAGGGTATAGCTCCCGGACCTGTTTGAGAAGGTCGAAGCCCTTCATGACAGGCATGTTGATGTCAGACAGCACAAGGTCGATCTGGCGGGACGCAAGCTGGTTCTGGAGCGCATCCATGCCGTTTTCCGCAGTCACAACGCAATATCCCTCGCCGTCAAGATATTCCGCGATCATCTCCCGCATTTCCTTCTCGTCGTCCACGACAAGGATGCAGGTGTCTTTTTTTTCTTTGTACATCATGCGTATTTATATTTTATTCGATCATGAAACGGATTCCTGCAACAATAGCCGCATTTGTGCAATCAACGTTTCCGCTCCTGGCAGAATGGCTCAGATTTCCGTCGTTTGCCGGATGGGTGGCGGTTTCGTTCGGAATAGTCCTGCAGCGGTGCCTGCCGTGGAACGATGTTTTTTCCTCGATATCTTATAATGAAATTCTTTGTTTTGCAATCGTTTTGTTGAGCGGTTTGACGTTGCTGGTATCTTTCCCGTTTTTCCGTCTTGTCTGCTTTACGCTGGTGGGCCTTGCACTGGCATCCCAATCATGCAGCATCCAGCACACGGAATACTCGGATGCCGCGACCGCTCTGGAACACAACAAACCTGCGTTTCTGAGCGGCAGAATAGAATCGATTCCGACGCTTTCCTACGGGGAATATTGCTTCACCGTCAGGGCCGACTCGATCTTCACAAGCGGGCATAACGGCGCGCTCCGCGAAAAAGCCGTGACCTGCTTTTCGTTTCAGAAGCCGCCTCTGTGGGGCGCCATTGAGGTGAAAGGCACCTTCAGGCCACCGAGACCGGCCGAAAACCCGGGAGCCTACGATGACTACCTGAATACTATTGCCAACGGCATTTGGGGGCGTTTCTATATCGACACAATCCTGCAAAGCGGCGTGGAAAACTCTCTTCCCAATGCCCTGTCGTGTTTTGCGCGAACAATTGTTGTGGACGCGTGCAAAACCATTCGCAACAGCGACAACCGTGCGGTCATCATGGCTTCATTCTTGAACGAAAAGAGTGATCTCTCTTCCACGGTTCGGGACATTTTTTACAGGGCGGGCATTTATCATCTCCTGGCCCTGTCCGGATTCAATATAGCAATTCTTGCATCCGCATTGTTCGCGTTCCTGTCCCTCATTCCTATCGGAAAAGCAATCAAGATTCTCGTGATCCTCCTATGTATCTGGTTTTACTATTTCTTTATCGGCCCTATTCCGTCTCTATTCCGGGCGGTGGTGATGACAACCATCGTCCTTGCCGCCTATCTTTTCCAACGAAAATCATATGGGCTCAATTCGCTGGGCCTGGCCGGGATGCTCTGGCTCTTCTTCTCGCCGGATTCTCTCTTTACGCCAAGCTATCAGCTTTCGTTTTCCGCGACCTTGGGGCTTGTGGTCTTGTACCCTATTCTCAGCAGAAACTTCATGATCAGGAAGAAGAACTTGCTGTCGCGGTTTGTCATCAAACCTTTATGTTCAACCCTGTTTGTGTCGATTGCGGCATTTGTCGCGACCGCGCCGGTTCTCCTGTACCATTTCGGAACGTTCTCGCTGACCGGCATTGTCGCAAATCTCTTTGCAGTTGCGCTTATGTCAATTTCGATGTGGTTTGCGCTGGCCGGTTTTGTGATGCAACTCGTTTTTCCGTCCACCGTTGCGCCTCTTATGCTGGCATCGGAGGCCATGGTCGAGGTGATGATCCGGTTGTCCGGGCTTGTTGCCGAATTTCCCCTGTCGCTGGCGCGCATTCCCTCATTGCATCCTCTGATCTACGCAGTCTATTCCCTGTTCTTTCTGGGCATCTGCCTTGTAAAGACAGAGTTTGCTAAACGGTATTGCGCTTGGGCCGGCGCCGTTTCTGCGGCTATGTGCGCTGCGATCATTATGGTTCAGGCGTCCTCGCTGGCCCCCGGATGCACGCTGTTTTCCATAAAGAAAGCGTGCGTGGCCGGCATACGTTGGCCGGATGGTAAATTGTGGCTTGTCGGTACGGGGCCGGAAGGAGCATCGTATTCAACCTTCTCGCGCGTGATTGCTCCGTGGATGCGGCAAAACTTTTCCCGGACTATCGATGCCGTTCTTATCGTAGACGATCCATGCAACGAGGTGCAGTCCCTCGAACCGTTGCTGAAATACGGAGGGGCAAAGACGGTCATAGCGCTTTCGGGAGTCAAGCCGCTGTGTCCGGAATTCCCGCTCTTCCTGAAAGAATACAATGCTTCGGTCACCGCGATTGACCAAAAGAGCGTATTGTTTCCGTCCTCTCACGGCATCTGCTCATTCATGCCGGGCTATTCCATGGCGGACGGGTCCACAGTGCACCCTGTAAAGCTCAGCGTATTCAACTCATCGCTGATTATTCCGGATACTGTCTTGAGTGCCGGCAACGCCGGAGGCGCCGTATCGGTCGTCTTTTCAAGGAATAATCATCCCGTTGTCAAACCCACGATCCCGTTGTCTCATCCGGTTTATCCGATGCGATACAATGTATATTAGCTGCACCATTTCTTCCGGAGCAACCTTTTCATGATCCCCGTCGATTTCAAGCGAAGCGTATCCACCATCCTTATCAGTTGTCCTAAAGGTCTTTCGCTTTTTCTCGAAAAAGAGGTCAAAGATCTCAACATGCCTGTCATGGGATCAAGGCCCAGTGCAGTAATGACATCCGGCAATCTGAGCGATTGCATGATCCTCAATTTGTGTCTATTTACCGCGCACCATGTGCTTTACAAGGTCATGGAAGGGGTCTGCAGGACGCCGGATGACATGTACAACGCAGTCGTCGCATTGCCCTGGGAAGGCCTGATCCCGCTTTCTACAACGCTCTGTGTGACGTCTACGGTCAAGACGCCATCCATCAAGGATACCCGTTTTGCCAATCTCAGGTGTAAGGACGCTATCGTAGACCGGCTTGCTGAAAAGACCGGAAAAAGGTGCAACAGCGGCCCGGACCGTGAGGGCGTGGTGGTTCATCTGTTCTGGCAGGACGAACGTTGCATTCTGTACCTCGATACCTCCGGCGAAACACTTTCACGGCGTGGGTATCGTCTGATTCCCGGTGAAGCGCCGATGCAGGAAACACTCGCAGCCGGCGTGGTCAAGGCCACCGGTTGGCAACCCGAAACAAAGGCAAGCTTTGTCAACCCCATGTGTGGCAGCGGGACAATAGCGATCGAGGCTGCGCTGGTTTCCATGAGGAAGAGGCCCGGGCTGTTGCGCAGAAATTTCGGGTTCATGCAATACAACACTTTTGACCGAGACCTTTTTGCGAACCTGAAAAACGAGTTTTCTTCCACTCAGCTCGCCAAATCTTCGCAAACGATCGTTGCCAGCGATATCGATCCGAAGGCGTTAGCGTCGGCACAGCAGAACGCCAAAGCCGCTGGCGTTGAATCGGCCATTGACTTCAACGTTTGTGATTTTTCGCAGACGCATGTTCCTACGGGTAAAGGCATCGTGTGCATAAATCCGGAATATGGATTTCGAATGGGAACAGCCGCAGAGCTGGAAACGGTGTACAAAAGGATCGGCGATTTTTTCAAGACCAGGTGCGCTGGATACACAGGTTTTGTTTTCACCGGGAATTTTGATCTGGTAAAAAAAGTGGGGCTTAAGGCTGGCAGGAAGGTGAGGTTTTACAGCGGAAAACTTGAATGCAGACTATATGAATACGAGCTTTATAGCGGACGCAAATGATTTTTCTGGCTCGCCCCGCATGTTTTTATTAAATTTTTGGTAGCGGGAAAATTCCTTGTTCCAAAAAAAGGGGCATTATGGATCAGCCGGTAATGAAAATAAACACCGAACAATGGCAGGCATGGGATATCGTCTCTATCGAGGGTAAGTTTGTCATCAAATTTGTTGCTGAAATCAGGAAACACCTCGAACCTTTGAAAGACAGGGTTACGCCGAGGATCGCCCTTGATCTGACCAAGACGACCCATCTTGACTCAAGCGCCATGACGCTCATGCTCAATTTCCAGAGCAGGCTCAAGGAAAAGAACGGCGGCATGGTTCTATTCGGCGCCAACGACGACATCATGGGGATAATAACCATTGTCGGCTTCGATTCCTTTGTCCCGATTTATCGAACCAGGCCCGACTTTGAGCGCGGCGTCGCTGCTCACAAAGCGTAACTTCATGGTTCCCGGAACCTCCCTTTCATGCAGGCCGGGAAGAAAGCATGTCGTCGGGGCATGTTTTTTTCTTTTTCTCTTCTGCCAAAGACAAATAGCAATGCCGCCGGATGCGGCGCAGCAATTCGCGCAATGGTTTGTCGTCCCTTGCGTTTCAGCGTATGATTCTCTCGCATCGTACGGAATGCATGCGCAGAAACTGGATTCCCTTGCCGACGCGTCCCAAACAAAAATAGCAGCAGGTGCAACCGGAAAATTTACGATTGTAATTCCCGACACGTTCGGTTCGGCGTATACGATCGGGTGGAATACGCCGAGGGCCATCAAGCGTGACACGCTTTACCCCCTTATCGTGTACCTTCATGGCGGAACAGGAACCATGCTTTCCACAAAAGGCGAACTCGCCTGGGAAATGCTCGCAGCCCTTGGCGACACATTCAATCTTTTTCTGGCCAGTCCGTCGGCCAACCGCCAGAGCCCCTGGTGGAGTCCCGCAGGTATAGCACGGATCCTGCAAACCGTTCGATTCATGACTCTCCGCTATCCGGTGGACCCGAACAAGGTTTTCCTGGTAGGCGTTTCTGACGGTGCAGCAGGTTGCTATGCCGCCGCCAACACGGTGTGCAGTCCGTTTGCCGGTTTTATTGCGATTTCTGGTTTCGGAGGCATGTTGCCGCAGCTCGGTATGGAACTCTATCCGGGCAATATCATGCAGCGCCCCATTCTCAATATCAACGCTGGGAAAGACCAGATTTACCCGATAGAGGCGGTGCGGAGATTTCTTGACTGGCTTGGCGCAAACGGCGTATCGGTTGAACGCAAAGAATATCCGGAAGAAAAGCACGGCTTTGACTACAGAGAAAGGGAGTATGGGCATCTTGCCCATTTCATCCGGACGTGGAGCAGGCCGGTCAATACCCGGTCTGTTTTGTGGACGTTCGTGCGGGGATTTCCGAATTGTCCCGACAATCTCCTGAAATGGGAATTTGCGCCTGAGGCGTCGGACCATGCGATCAACGCGTACTGGACAAGCGATACGCTTCAAGTCAAGACCTCGGGAATGAAGAGCGCGGCTTTTCTGTTTTCCGATGGCGCACATGCGGCAAAAGAAATCAAGATCAGGATCAACGGGGCCGCACTCCGCAGCGCGCCAGCGCTCTCTTTTGACGATACGCCGCTTTACCTCGCCCTTAAACAGCACGAGCTATTTCCACACCTCGTTAGGCCCTCGCTGCCTTCCGTGTACACGCTCAAAATACCATAACAAAAATGGCTTTGCCGTTTCGGCAAGGCCATTTTGCAACGCTCATCGTAGAGGAAGCAGCGCGTTCATTTTGCCTGTCGAAGTCCCACGCTTACCCTCAGGGTCTCTGTCTTGCCGCGGACCTGGTCGTGTATGACAATTTTTGCCAAATACGTACCGCCGCCCGCAATCACGCCTTTGGTGGTTTTCCCGTCCCAAGTCAGGAACAACTTGACGCGGTCTTTGTCAATGGACATCGCACCGTTTGAATAGATCATGTTGCCGACAGCGTCGAAGACCGTGACCGTGCCCGTCACATTTCCATCCTGCAGGTCCTTTTGAATCGAAGGCAACAGGGAAACTTCGATCCTGGTGCCGGTCGAGACCGGATGACTGGGATCCTGCTGACTGGCGGGAATGGTTGTTTTTCCGGGCGTGAACGGGTTGCTGGCAACATGGTAGGAGGTCACGATCGAAACATCGCCGCACAGTTCAAGGGGAAAAAGCGGCCTGCTCCCTTCCTTGACCGACTGCAGGTCCGTCAACGTGCCCTTTCCGTATACATAGATCAGGCGATCGCTCTGATTCAGGACCGGGTTCGCGGTATCGCTGATCGACGCGCCGTTGGCATTGACAATAGCGAAGTACCGGTTGGCGCTGCCGGGTTTGTTCGTAGGGGTAACCGGTTCGCTGAAAATGACGCGAAGCGTGTCTGCACTAGCCGCAGGGACAAAACAAACGCTCTTTATGACAGGCGCTGCGCCGTCGATGATCGTGACAACGGTAAAAGGGCGCCCGCTTATGGACATTGCCGTGTCCGTGAGCGTAAAGGTCGCAGTTTTCCACCCGGTTTCTAATTCCGTTCCCGAATTCTGGTTCAGGATGATGCGAATGGTCTTGTTCGAAAGGTCTGGAACGATTGTTGCGGCCTGTAGGTTCACCTTTGTCCCATCGAGCAAGGTCAGATTCAACGTCTGTATCCATTGAACCACCGACGGCATATTCCGCCTGATCGCATCCGTGTCGCTCCAGGTTATATCTATTCTGTCAAGATGTCCGTCGTGGTTGGTGTCCAGGAACGTGGCTGTCACGGGAATTGCATTGATGTAGGTTGAACAGTTGAAATTGATACCCGGAGGCACCGGCGCGTTTGAAGCGTGTCGAACGTAAAAAATCGTGGTGTCCGTGGTGTCACGCATCGTGTTTGTGATGGGATTCGTATACCGGTAGGTAATTCGCATCGAGTACTGCGTCACGTTTGTGCCAATCATGAAGCTGTCGGGAAAGACAAAGGACCCGTTTGCATAGGCGTTGGAAACCACGTTGTTCAAGACCATTTCAACCGGGATCGCAGGAACGTTTATTTGACTGATGACGTTGTTCAACAATACGTTCAGCAGGGCGTTATACGAAGCCTGGATCGAATACGCCGCGCTGTTGGGGTTGGATGTAGAATACTGATTGGCCGCGATGTTCCGGGTCATTGTCTGTAGGTTTGCCGGAACATTACCGGCGGAAGATCCGGTAAAGAATACGGTGAATGTCGTGGGGACATTCCTGGTGCTGTCCCTGAAGTAATAGATGCTGTCGACGCCAGGGTCCCGCTGGCCCCTGTTCGCGTCACCGTCTGAAAGAAAAATTATGTACTGATGGTTCTTCGCAGTAGTCGTGGCTGCAAATGCCTCACGCGCGGCCAGAAACCCGATATTGATATTGGTGTTGCCTGCGGTGCTGAAATTCGGAGAGTATCTCAGATTCGCATTTCCCCCTGACCCGGTTGTTGCCAGGAGGCTATCCAATATGTCAATTCCACGCACGCCATTGTACATCTGGTTCAATGTCAACAACGGCATATATGCCTGTTGGGGAAGCGTGTCATACACCGTGGACATGGTCTTGAAATACCTGGAATACCAGAACCTGCTCGTCGTCGACGTGTCGAAATAGAGGACTTCCCGGAAAACCGAGACCCCTACCTGGGCATTTGGCTGCTTTTTGTAGATCGTGTCAAGTAACGCCTGCGTAACGGTGAATCGGGCACCCGTCGGGTCGCTGCCGTTGTTGCCCGACATGCTGCCGGAATTATCGATAATAAAGAAAAAGGAATTCGCCGCAGCGGTCGAGGTACTTTCGATGTATGCAGTGTCCTTGCACGCAAGCACTGTCGGCGCTATTCCGACGACCTTGTCTGGAACGACGATGGTGTCGTTCTTAAAGGTCTCCGGACACGCAGAAAAGGTCATGACGCACCGCTGCTGCTGAGCAATTGACGCCGAAATCGCCATGACTGATAGGAGAATCAGGTTCCGTGCGATAGAGCTCATAGGTACCTCCTTGCGTAGTCGAAGCTAAAGTGTCCCCGCTAATATTATAACATCGTACCAGGACACAAAACAGGCAAAAATCGAGAAAGATGAACACCCATATATATTAGTAAATATAATAAAAAGGTATCAATGATTTAGAATGTTTTAAAAATAAGTGCGATTTGCAGCCTTAGCCGTAATTCATATGAAATCATGAATAGCACAGGGAAAGTCCGGAGTTTATCTTATATGTTGTCCGAATAAGACAACGACATTCATCTGAGCATGAAGCATGAACATGATTCGAGGGAGGGCCAATGAACAAGACAGCTTGGACTATACTTGCCGATGGGTTTGAGGAAGTCGAAGCTATCACCCCGATTGATCTCTTGCGCAGGGCCGGCATCGAAGTGACGGTTCTTGGCCTTTCTGGCAGGGAAATCAAGGGATCGCATTCCATCATTGTGAAAACGGACGCTTCATTCTCTCTGCAGGGGCCTTTGCCGGATGCCGTCATTTTGCCAGGCGGTCCTGGACACAAAAACCTTTTGAACTCTGCAGCGGTGATCGAATTCGTTCAAAAGATGTTTCAGGAAAAGAGGTTGTGTGCGGCAATTTGCGCTGCGCCTTCTGTATTTGGCAAAGCGGGAATTCTTATGGGGAAAAAGGCGACTTGCTTTCCAGGGTATGAGGATAAACTCGCCAATGCCACGTTCGTGGATGTCCCGGTCGTCACCGATGGCACGGTCATTACCAGCCGGGGTGCGGGCACGGCAGTGCCGTTTTCCCTTGAGATCATCGGGTATTTGATGGGCTCGCATGCGGCCGAAAGCGTTGCCTCGACCATCATCTACAAACCCTGAATACGTCCGCGGTGATGTTCAAAATGGATTCAACGGTTTACAAATACCTTTTCGGGAAACTTGAGGAGGAAGCCCACACTTGCCCGGGGGCTTTTCCGCTGACTGCGGCGCCCGACGGTCTTTCCGCACCGGAAAACCTGCAGGCGGTCGGGCGGTTCCTACGAACCTTGACAGATTCGGTGAATCGTGCCCCCGACGCTGTGCCCAGGCTCCATGCGGATAGCGACTCCTTTTTCGGCTGTCTATTTTGTGCCGCACATGATGCCCTTGCCGATGTCGTCTCCGGCAAAGATCCGCAATCCCACCCGTTTCGTGTTGACGGAATACAATTGACGCGGTTTCTGGTTTTCTGCGCAGCCGGAGGCCGGGACCCGGCTGCCTCCCTTGGGGACAATGAGGTAACAGCCGACGCCATGGCATGCTTTCTATGCGAAGGCCTGATGCATGCAGGCTGGTGCCCTAACGCGTTTGAGAATGAAGCCAAACATGCGGCGCATTCCTATTTTATTGCCTTGAAGAAATCCCTGCACCGGGCTGACAAAGAAGACCTGGAAATGGTGATCGGCTATCTTAAGGCTGCGTGGCTTCTCAGCTTGAAGACAGAGGGCGTTCGTGCCGATACGCAACAAAACCCGGACCAGTGGCATAGCGATTCCTTCACCTGGAAAACGGAATCCGGCCACACGACCTACATCGGAGTCAAGCGGCCCGTCATCGGTCTGTTCCAGATACTTTCAAAGAATCACGATATCCTCCCTCACCCGTTTATGTGTCTCAAAAACGACGGCAGAGTCGGAATGAAACTGCACGCGAATCTGGAACCGGTTTTGCCGGTTTCCCTGGGTGATTTCATGGAAATCAGACGCCGGAAATTTGAAGGACACAAGTTGGTTTACAACTGCAAATGCGGGACCCGCACGGACATCAGATGGATCGTCGTCTTCCTTAATCACGAATCCACAACGTTCCGGTTGGATATCGTGACCTTTGAGCTGGCCACGGGTCCGACATGCGTTGAAGCGGAAATGAGGCTGGAGTCCGAAGCAATACCCGTGACGCTTGGGAAAAATTCATTCCTTGCCAATGGTCCGGAAAACACCGTGATTCGGTTTCTTGATTCCCCACTTGAATTCAAATTCGAGCGACTGGAAAAGCATGGCATTTCCCTGTTCAGTTCCTCCTTGCTACTTCATGAAAACACGCTCAAAACCGTCACAGCCTGGGCAAAAGGGAGAGGCATTACTGGGATCAATGAGACGACTTTGCTCGGAATGTATGACTGATTGAAATGATAAGGGTCATGCCTATTCGGCCCTTTCTTTCATTTACACGCCAGCCGTTCGAATATATTTTTTTAACCTATGAATCCTTCAGATACAAAGAGGACCGTTCTCTACGAGAGCCACGTTTCGCTTGGCGCCAGGATGGCACCCTTTGGCGGTTACGAAATGCCGATACAGTATCAGGGAATTTTTGCCGAACATTTTGCGACGCGCACAAAGGCGGCAATCTTCGATACATGCCACATGGGGGAATTCACTTTGCAAGGCGCACAAACTGCACAGGACCTTGACAAGATTCTTTCTTGCCCTGTTTCGAACATGAAGCCCGGTCAATGCAGATACGGATTTTTCTGCAATCCTTCCGGAGGAGTACTTGATGACCAGATTATTTACAGGATCTCGGATTACGAATTCCTCATGGTAGTCAATGCGTCTACGCAAGATACTGATTTTGAGTGGGTTAAGTCGAACCTTTCCTCTTTCACATCAATCAAGAATATTTCCAACCAAACTGGCAAGATCGATTTACAGGGTCCGATGTCTGCGAAAATCATGGAAAAGCTCTTTGACGATCCTATCGGCGGACTGAAATACTATCACTGGATGCACAACCGGTACAATGGCGAGAAGCTCCTCATCAGCAGAACCGGGTATACCGGGGAAATCGGATTTGAAATCTACCTTGACGCAGTATTGACAAAAAGATTCTGGGACGATTGCTGCGGGCTCGGCGCCCAGCCGGCGGGGCTCGGTGCGCGCGACACCCTGCGCCTTGAAATGGGATACCCGCTGTACGGTCACGAGCTTGACATCGCACGTAATGCCGCGGAGTCCGGGTTATCCCGTGCAATAGCAAATGACAAGGAATTCATCGGATCATCGGTCGTTCTCGATCCCGCCCGGGCGAACTCCGTGCTGTGCGGCATGAAGCTTGACGGAAGGAGGACTGCTCGAAACGGTGATGCGGTAGAAGACAGCGACGGAACCGTTATCGGGAATGTCACGAGCGGCAGCTACTCCCCTTCCCTCGAATGCGCCATTGCCATGGGATACGTGAAAAAGGACAAAAGCATCCTTGGCTCCCGCGTGTACCTTTGCGCGGCGAAAGCCAAAATGCCTGCAACGATTGTCGAGATGCCATTTTACAAGAACGCGACAGCCCGAAAAAATCTTTTGGAATATTTATAAAGGAGACCAGAGCCATGCACGCACCAGCAGCAGCAACGCCAAATGACAGGAAATTCACAACGTCACATGAATGGGTCAAGATCGAGGCGGGGACGGCAATTGCGGGCATTACCGACCATGCTCAGAGTAGTCTGGGAGATATCACCTTCATCGAGCTGCCAGCCGTGGGCAAGGCGGTCAAGCGGGCCGAGAGCTGCGCCATGATCGAATCCGTCAAGGCAGCCAGCGACATCTATGCGCCTGTGACAGGCGTGATCGCGGAGGTAAACAAGCACCTTGAAACCCACCCGGAAATCATCAACGTAGACCCCTACGGAAACGCCTGGCTGTTCAAGATCAAGGTGTCCGACGCCGCCGAGATGGTCACCCTCATGGATGCGGCGGCGTATGACGCATTTGTTTCGTCGGAACAGTAGCCCGGTCGTAATCTATTTTTTCTGCCCCATAACCAGATATACGCCTCGATTCAATCGCGACAGATAATTGTTCACGTCATCGCCTTTACCCTTTTTTAATTTATCCGATAATATCAGGGCAACGCAGGAAAAGTTATTGCGCTGATTAAGATGAACTATATGCTTTAAACAAATCGCCAAAGTAAGCGTGAAGCGTAACAAATGAGTCAGGGCTGTGGTTAGTTCATGCCCAAAAGTTATTGGGAGTTTGACGTGGCTTTGACCTGAGCATTCCAAGCGCCGCCAGGATTCTTGAAGAGTTTCGGATAGTCGCGTCGCATGATTTCCACCGTTTCACTGTCCAGTTTCGCCTTGTACAAATTCAAGGCACTCCGCAACTGCGAGAACGACAATCCCATTACCTCGCGCAAATCGCAGGCGGTAAGCATGGAATTGCCAAAATCCGCACTATCGACTCGTGCATACCGAAGGTCGGTCCCGTGCAGGAACGCGCTTCGCAGCGATGCGCCGCATAAATTGCAGTAACGCATATCGGCATCGCGCAAGTCGCAACCCGAAAGGTTTGCGCCTTGAAAATTGAGACCGGACAAATGCATGCCCATCAGATCGATACCCGAAAGCCGGCACGACCGGAAGCACCGACGGCCGGATTGAATTGCGGCAGAAACAACCTTTGCTTCAGTAAAGGTTGTTTCTGCATCGCGAGCACTTGTGTCGGCGGCCGTTTCCACCGGCCTATACTTTTCCACCGGCGTAAATGATGACAATAATTTGGTCATCGACTTATCGTGATTCCGGGCCGCAACGGCTTTTGGCGTCAGCCCCGCCGCTGACTTGCGCAACCTGTCGGCGCCATGCTGCAGGAGGTAGTACGCGATCGCACAGTCTCCCCGCATGACCGCAGACATCAAGGGCGTATTTCCCTGTGAATTGGGGCGATTGACATCAACCCCGTGTGCGAGAAGAACATCAGCCACCGGGCAATAGCCCTTATAGAGCGCCCAGGATAAGGCATCTAAATTCATGGTATCGGTCAGGGACGGGTCGGCGCCGTGTTCCAGCAGAACAATTACCGCAGAATGGTTGTTGGCCTGCACTGCTGCAAGGAGCGGTGTGAGACCGTCCGGTCGACGGGCATTGACGCCACTCGTGCTCTTCTGGATGCAACGAGCAAGCTCGGCAGCAGGACCGTAAGCCGACAGTTGAAAAAGAAGGCTGTCGATCTCGTTTGCTATGGCTGGTGGAGAAAAAAGAATTGGAATCAGCAATAGAAGTACGCGCACTCGTGACATTCTCCCCGAAGTCATGGTTAATACAATGCCAGTCTCAATTAAGAATATAGCGTTTTTTGAGAATCTTGGCCAAAGTAATATGAGCAATACAGCCTTTTCCATGATTATGCTCTCGGTAGCTTCGTGGCATCAAAAGGGACCCTGGACACTGGAATATACCGGAGCGTATTTTAACAGCAGTAGAAACCGATAGAAACAAAATCATACAAACGGATTAAGTGTAAAATGGGTTACATTGCCAATACGGACGCACAACAAAAGGAAATGCTCGCCAAATGCGGGGTGACTTCGATCGACGAGCTCTTCAGGGACATCCCTTTGGAAATCAAGGCAGGATTGCTGTCTCTTCCGAAAAGCAAGTCCGAACTTGAAGTGTACACGACGCTTGCTAACCTTGCCTCCCAGAACTATTCACATCTTATCAATTTTCTCGGGGGTGGGTTTTACGATCATTTCATACCTGCTGCCGTGGATGCAATAGCTTCGCGAAGTGAGTTTTATACGGCGTATACCCCTTACCAGCCTGAAATGTCCCAGGGAACGCTCCAGGCTGTCTATGAATATCAGACCGATATCTGCCGTCTTACCGGTCTGGAGGTTTCAAACGCCTCCTTGTATGACGGCGGCACAGCCCTGTATGAAGCCTGCCAAATGGCGATTCGCGCGACAGGTCGTCCCCGCGTTATCGTGGACGGCGGCGTTAATCCGATCTACCGGAAGATGCTGTATTGCTATACGGCAAACCTATCCATCGAGTTTCACGAAATACCGGTTTCCCATGGCCAGAGTGACAGAAAGAAAGTCTTTGAATCGCTCGATACAAACACCGCCGCGGTCATTCTCCAGAACCCGAATTTTTTCGGCGCCATGGATAATCACAGCGACATCGTGGAAAAATGCCATTCCATGGGCATTCTCGTAATTCAATCAGTGTACCCGATAGCACTTGCGCTTCTCAAATCGCCCGGAGAAATCGGCGTTGACATTGCGACAGGCGAAGGGCAGTCGCTCGGACTGCCCTTGTCATTCGGAGGGCCATATCTCGGGTTCATGGCAACCACCAAAAAGCTTGTACGGAAAATGCCCGGCCGTATCGCGGGCAGGACAACTGATGCAAAGGGCCGTCAAGGTTTTGTGCTCACGCTTCAGGCCCGCGAGCAGCATATACGGCGGGAAAAAGCCACCTCCAATATTTGCACGAACGAGGCGCTTTGTGCGCTTCGAGCCCACGCCTATCTCAGCCTCCTCGGAAAATTCGGACTCAGGGATGTGGCATCCCTATGCCTGAGCAAGGCTCTTTACGCCAAGGAACGGATGGGGAAAATCCCCGGAGTCAAGGTCATGGAGTCAAGCCCGACGTTCAACGAATTCACGCTTCGGCTGCCCTGTGACGCTGCCGTGGCAACGGGAAAGATGATAGAGCTGGGCTTTGCAGCCGGTTTTCCGCTGGGAAGGTATTATCCGGGAATGGAAAATTACTTGCTCGTCGCGGTAACGGAAAAACGCACGAAATATGAAATCGGTTCTCTGTGCGAGACATTGGAGCGGGTACTGACCGAAAATTGAAAGTTTGAACTGTTAGGACCTCTTTAACGACTACTTGAACGATACACTTTGGAAAGAACAATGGACCTCATATTCAAGAAATCAGTTGCAGGCAGAACAGGCGTCACGCTCCCCGAGAATGATGTGCCGGTGACCGGTCGCATCGAGGACCAGTACCGCAGAAACAGTGATGCGCAGCTGTGCGAGCTGTCTGAGCTTGACGTGGTGCGTCATTTCACCGAGTTGTCGCGGAGGAATTTCGGGGTGGACACTAATTTCTACCCCCTCGGTTCGTGCACCATGAAATACAACCCGAAAATCTGCGAAAAGATTGCGCAACTCGAAGGGTTTTCGTCGCTCCACCCCCTCCTCCCGCAGCTTTTGCGCGGCGGCATGCTCACACAGGGCGCCCTGGCGGTGCTTTACGAGTTGGAAAGACTCTTGTGCGAAATATCAGGAATGGATGCCTTCACCCTGCAGCCCATGGCCGGCGCTCATGGAGAGCTCACCGGCATGATGCTCATTGCCGCCTACCACCGTGACAAGGGGAACAGGAAAAACGAGGTTTTGATTCCGGACGAGGCGCACGGAACAAATCCTTCCAGCGCCGCGATCGCGGGATATGCGGTGCGCTCGGTTCCCACCAATCCTGAAACAGGCATCATCGATCTGGCAACTCTGGAATCCATGATCGGGCCGCAGACTGCGGCGGTCATGATGACAAACCCCAACACGCTCGGCATTTTCAATTCACAGATCGGCAAAATCGCGGATTGCGCGCACCGGCACGATGCGCTCCTGTATTACGATGGCGCAAACCTGAACGCGATCCTGGGCAAATTCCGTCCGGGCGACGCGCATTTCGATGTCGTGCATATCAACCTTCACAAGACGTTCGCAACGCCCCATGGGGGCGGCGGGCCGGGCGCGGGTCCGGTGGGCGTGAAGAAACATCTTGAAGACTTTCTTCCGGTTTCTCGAATTGTCAAGAGGCCCGACAACACGTACTCGCTCAATTACACGTATCCGAAATCGATCGGCTACATCGCGCCGTTTTACGGGAATTTCGGGGTCTGCCTCAAGGCCTACGCCTACATTCTGATGCTGGGAGCCGACGGACTTGTCAAGGTGAGCGAAAACGCCGTGCTCAACGCTAATTATGTCATGCACTCCCTCAAGGACTCCTTTCACGTTCCGTTCTTGCGCACCTGTATGCACGAATGCGTGTTATCCGCGAAAAACCAGGCGCAGACGGGTATCAGTGCGCTTGACATTGCCAAACGTCTCATCGACAAGGGTTTCCATCCGCCGACCGTTTACTTCCCCTTGATTGTCAAGGAATCCATGATGATAGAGCCGACCGAAACCGAAAGCAAGGAAACGCTGGACTCGTTTATCGCCGCGATGAAGGCCATCGCAGCCGAGGCGGAACAATCAGCGGACAAGTTTCAACGTGCTCCGGAAACAACGCCCGTGGGGCGTCTGGATGAAGTCAAAGCAGCACGCGACATGGATTTTTCGTATTCTTCGTAAGGGGATGCCGCGACATGAAATTTGCATATTTCCGATGAGGAGGTGAACCGGATTTTAGAGCTTGTTTTCAGCTTGCTTTTGCGTCCCAAATCAATTATAATTCAATTATATTTATTGCGGATGGGTCTTTAAAAAGGAGTAAATTATGCGATTAAAGTTCATTCCTCTCGTGCTGATTGCCTTGGTTGCCACCGGAGCGTTTGCCCAAAAGGATGCGAAAAAATATGTAACGCCTACCAAAGAAGATGTCGGCGCGTTCAAGAACGAAGTGCGGGAATTGTACGAGAAACCGCTGTTCACGGTCGGTTCAAATGACCGGCTCCTTATTCTTGAAACAGGGAAACAGTCGTACAAAATCCAAAAAGGCGACGGTGGAACCGGCTGGGTGGAAAAACGGCTCGTGGTTACAACCGGAAAAAGCAAGAGCTTCGTGTTCGATGACGCGGAGGTTATCGGATATCTTGACAACCCGACACCGGTGTACATTATCGATGCGGATAACCCCAACGCAGACCCGATCAAGCTCGACCGTTCCTTTGCGGACGCGCTTCGCGAAAACGTTGACAGGGAGACAATCGAGCGTCAGACAAAGTAACGATTACGGAATTGAAACAATAGAAAAAGGAACGGCTGTATGCCGTTCCTTTTTCTATTCCTGATTCAAGGAAGTCTTACTTGAATGTCTGCTGTTCCTTCTTCTTCATGAGCAAGCGCCATATCTTGTCAACGAGTTCTTTGCCTGAAAACGGCTTGACTATGAAGTCGTCTGCGCCGGAAGCGAAACATTTCTGAATTTCGCTACTCTGCGATCCGGCCGAGAAAAAGGCGATGGGAATGTTCTTGGTGTCCTCCTGCGAACGCAGTATCCTGCATATCCTGTATCCATCGATGCCCGGCAGATAGGAATCCACCAAAATCAGGGACGGATGCTTGTTGAACGCCATGGCAAGGCCAAGCTCGCCTGTTTCGGCAATCATGACGTCGAAAATATTTTCCAGGACCATACATGAAATTTCAACCGCCTCGCGATCGCTGTCGATGAAAAGAATAGTTGGCTTGGTGTCGATGTCTTCGTCGGCCGCACGCTGCTGTTCCCTAAGCTTTTCATCGCTTATTTCAGCAAGTTTTACGGTTTTCGTCTCATCGTCGTCCCATTCTATTTTCGCCTCGACCGGCACAATGACGTGAAATTCGCTTCCCGGAAACTCATTTGTTGCGGACGGGCCATCGCTGGTCACCCATATCCGGCCGCCATGGCGTTCGACGATGCCTTTGACAATTGAAAGGCCCAAACCCGTGCCACCTCCCATGAACTTGGAAAAATCCGAGCTGTGACGCGTGGTATTGCCGATCTCGTAAAACGGATCAAATATTTTCTTTTGCTCAGATTTGTCTATACCGATGCCGTGATCTTTGACAATGATATGAAACTCGGCTGCGCCGAGAAGCTCGATCTTGACTTCGATGGTGGAGTTGTCGGGCGAAAATTTTATTGCATTTGAACAGAGGTTCGTGAACAGCTGTTGCATGCGCATCGCATCACCGAGAAACAGGGGCATGTTTTCCGGCACATCGCATGACACGGTGATGTTTCGTTGCGCGGAGAACTGCGAGAGATCTTCAATGCATTCCCGCGCGACGGCGCCGAGGTCGATTCGCTCGGGCTTCAGCCTGAGCCGCTTCTGTTCGATCCTGGTGACATCGAGAATATTATTGACGACCCGGTGAAGCCGGTCTGCGGCGCGGTTGATACTTTCGATCATCCGGTACACGCCACCTTCGAGTTTATCCTTCATGGTGTCGATGATAATGTCCGAATAGCCCTTGATGGACGTGAGCGGCGTCTTGAGCTCATGGGAGGCAATGCTCAGGAAATTCGATTTCATTTCGCTCACCCGGCGTAATTCCGCGTTGGACCGAATAAGTTCGGAGTTGATTTTCGCAAGTTCAAGGTTCTTGCGTTCGATCTGGTCTGCAGACTTCTCCTCGCCCGTTATATCCTTGAATTCAAGAGCGAACACATTCTCATTTCGCGATGTGTCGTCGATGGAAAATGCATGAAGAGAACACTGTATCTCATTGCCGCCCTGGCAGATAAGAACCGTCTTCGCGTCGCATTTCTTTTCACGCAGCAACTGGTCGCGAATCGAGTCCCAGCCCATCCCTGCCCCGGATTCGGAAATAACCATGGAGATCGGCATTCCCGCGAGCTTGTTTCGGGGATATTTCAGATCAATCTCGGAACAGAAATTCACATACAGGATCGTGCCGTCGGTTTTGGTCACCATGATGTCGACAGGAGTATGCTCGACGATACGGGCCATGAGGTACAGATCGCCCTGGATTTCCTTTGGAGTCTTATTTCTTCCAAAAAGCATGGATTACCCGCGCACTGCAAAAATGACTGGGCTAGAACTTCACTTCCGGCGCCTTCTGAGCAGCCTTGTCAGACTCGAAAAATGTCTTTCTCGACAGATTCATTCGATTCGCCACGAACTGTTCAAGAAAACCCCGAATTGCGGTATTGTATATCTGGACCGTTTCGTTGTATCTCCGCCGTTCCGTTGCGATCCTGTTTTCCGTGCCTTCAAGCTGGGATTGCAGGTCCAGGAAATTCTCGTTTGCCTTGAGATTGGGATACGCTTCTGCCACGACGAGCAGTCTGCCCAGGGCCGAGGTGAGCTCGCGGTTGGCACTGATCTTGTCGTTGATCGTGGTTGCGGATCCGACCCGAGCACGCGCATCCGTAACCTCGGTCAAGACCTTTTCTTCGTGAGTTGCATAGCCTTTCACGGTGTTGACGAGGTTCGGCACAAGGTCATACCGGCGCTGCAGCTGGTTTTCGACCTGTGCCCACGCTGAATTGACCGTTTCGTCCAGGCGCACGAACCGATTGTAGGTTTTCATGTACCATCCCCACACCATGAGGATGATGACGACCAGAATTCCGGCTGCGATCAGTACTTTCTTCATTGCACTCATTTGCTCCCCTTTGCAGACACGCCGGCCCCGTCATTGACCGTTGCAATAAGCGTATCGATTGTGTTTGCGAATTTGGCGATGATTTCCTCAGGTTGCGCGCCTGCTGCGCCTGATGAGGATCCGGGCCCGCACAGTTCGGTAAAAACCGAAATTCCAAGATTATACAATTCCTCAACGGCCATGATAATGTCGCACTTTATCTTCGGAATCGGTCGGTCATTGAGAACGAGAAGGGCCTTGAAGACCGGAAGAAGTGTCTTGATGGAAGCGGTTAGAAGCCGTGAGAGGATCTTTGAATTGCCGTTGGTCGCAACGTATTCGCGACGCAAATGAAGCGCGATTCCCTTCAGTTCACGTTCGCATTGGATGCGGACATGTTCCTTCTTGATGTCAAGCCTGGCAAAGACGTCCTCACCGTAAAGGACTTTGTAATTTGACCGCATGTCGATGAACTCGATCGGATAGGTGTCAAGCGAGGTCTCGATATAGTCGCGGGTCATGTAAAATGGAACCGTTACCTTTTTTGAAATCCATTTTCTGGCGCATGGCAGGCTTTTCTTCAGTTCGTTGATTCCAAAATCGGCCAGAACAATCAGGGTGTTAATGTCCGAACTTCCCGGCCGGTATTCATGCGTCACGGAACTGCCGTACATGATGACGCTGACGATGTTTTCGCCCAGAGCGTTCCTGTAATCCGTTACGTACTTGTCAACGATGTCATTTGGATTGCGAACAGTACCCACGCATGCTCCTTAAAAACGTCCGGTTGCCCCGCCTCCGCCGCTCATGCCGCCGCCAAACCCTGAAAACCCGCCGTTTCCGAACCCGCCGCCGAATCCCCTGCCGCTCGATCTCCCGGATGATGACAATGACGAGAACAGCATGAACAGAAGGATGGACCGTCCTCCCCGCGTCGATAACAAAAATAATACGAGGACAATAAAGAATAGCAAACCAAAAACATTGACTTTGACTGGGTGTACGCGTAACGGAATTCGCTGCTCAGCGACCGTGGCTGAAATCCCGTCCAGCGAGACCGCGTGAGCCTTTGCAGCAATCGCGGCGATGTCGATCATGGCGGCGCTCAATCCTTCGTCCCAGCGTCCCTGCGAGAGCGCAGGCGTGATCGCGCCGATGATCCGCTTCGACAGTGCATCGGTAAGATATCCTTCGGATCCGTAACCGGTTTCGATCCGCACCAGGCGGTCCTTGACCGCAACAAGGACCAATACTCCTTCGTCAACTCCTTTCTTTCCGATCCCCCACTTTTCGAAAAGCCTTGTCGCAACGTCGCCGATTTCAGCTCCTTCAAGATCGGTGACCGTGACCAGCACGCTGGAGACGCCCGCTTTCTGAAGCAATTCCACGGAAAGCGCCTCAAGCGAGCTGCGGGTTTGCGCTGAGAGAATTGAGGCATAATCGTTTATCGCGCCGGCTGGACGACTATCCGGCAAACCCGCGAATGGAACCGAGGCAATACAGCCGATAAGTATCGCGACACGGCACAGACCTGTAAGAATGTTTTTCATGGGAAGTTAGACAAGCTATTGCTGCAAGGCGGCGATTTCTTTCTGCAGCTTTTCCGCTTCGGCAAAGTTTTCTTCCAGTACCCGGGCTATCTTCTTTGCAAACAGCTCGAGGAGTTTGAAATGCTTTGACGTCAGTTCCTGTTCGCCTGCGATGATTTGGACGATGGAATTCACGTCTTCCTTGTGCCGGTAATCATGCAAAAAGGTTCTGAATTGATTTTCCGCGGCGCCAAACACCTTCTTCTCCTTGCGGCAGTACAGCATGTTCGGAATGAATTCCTTCATAATTTTTTCTTCGACCCGCACATCCGAGGAGTAAAAGGGAGCTCGCGGCGGTTCGTTCCGCTCGATCTGGGTGATCAATTGCTCGATTTCGTTGCGGACCTTGGCTATTTCCTGCTCGCGGAACTGCGCCTGGTACAGGATCGGCAAGGAATTGACGCTTAAGATCGCATTGCCGACGTTCTTGAATGTGCCGGCATAAAAAACGTCGCCTTCCTGCGTCATGATCTCGTCGACGGAGGGAAACGACACGATCTTGGCCGGCGTCGGGATGAAATCTTCCAATTCGTCAATGTTCTCCATTTTCTCCTTGAGCTTTTCGGGATCGAGCGCGGACTCCAAACCCCCGAGCTTGTCGAGAAATTCCTCAAGCCCCTCCTCAAGGGAAATGCCCATTTCCGATTTGAGAAAATCCTTCAAATTGTTCTGCTCTTTGTAATTTCCCTGCGCAACAAGAAGTCCGTTGTGCACCATGGAAGCGATGGGGTGATTCATTGAGACGAGGTCCGACGGATCGATGTCGATCGACGCGTAGACCGTCAGGCGTCCATCAAGTTTGTTCGGATTTCCCTTTTTCTGCTCAATGCCGAGTAACATGGGATCATTTCTTTCGAACGAGAAAACATTTGGAACTTTAAAATATATGCCGCATCCAGGGGAAAGACTAAATAAGCCCGGCGCATTATGCGCGCCGGGCCTTGCATGATTGTTCTTGTCCCAACCCAGACTTAGGTCAAAAGTTTACTGACAAGAGGAGCCGAAATGCGGCTGTAATCAGGCAGTGTACCTACCAGCGGGCGCGCGTAGTCTTTGAAGGCTTCGGTGACCGTGGAATTCTGCACATCGATGTACTCGTCAGGCATGTGCTTGGTTTCGCGTGCCACCGTTTCAAGCGGAGTCAGGAAATATTCAACCGAATAGTCGCCGGTCCTGCGTATCGCGACGCTGCCATCGACATCAGCCCATACCGAGAACTGAACCGCCTTCTCGCCCACCTCGCGCGCTTCCTGTGCATCGATTTCCGACACGACGCCCAAGAAACTCCTCTGTAGATAGCCGAACGTGTCGCAACGGACCCGTTTGATCTTGAGTTTTTCCTTGACCAGCCCGGAAAGCGCATCGCCGAGCGCTCCTGTTCCGGAAAGCTGTACGTTGCCGTGCGCGTCCTTTTCGCTGGTCTTGCTCAGTGACGCGATGATCGGCGTGCCGTCCTTGTCACAGATGCCTTCGGAGGCCGCGACGATGCATCTGCCGTACTGCTTGTAATACTTGTCGACATCAGCCAGGAATTTGTCCTTGTCAAAGGCTTTTTCCGGCATGTAAATGCAGTGCGGGCCGTCGTCCGGGTATTTCTTCGCGAAAATGGAAGCTGCCGTAAGGAAACCTGCGTTGCGTCCCATGATGACGGCGATGTAAACGCCCGGAAGGCTGCGATTGTCAAGATTCAGTCCGGCAAACGCCAAACTAACGAACCGTCCGGCAGAACCGAAGCCCGGGCAATGGTCGGTGACGCGTAGGTCGTTGTCGATTGTCTTGGGGATGTGCACGACGCGAAGCTCGTAGCCTGCTTTCTTCGCGTTATCATTGACGATTCTGCAGGTGTCGGCGGAATCGTTGCCTCCAACATAATAGAAATAGCGAACATCGTGAGCCTTGAGGACCTTGAAAATCTTGCCGCAGTATTCTGCATCAGGTTTGTCACGGGTTGAGCACATTGCGGATGACGGGGAAATCGCAACACGCTCCAGGTTATGCGTCGTTGCCTGGGTCAGGTCCATGAATTCTTCTTTGACGATGCCGCTTACACCATGGAGCGCACCATAGATGTTTTCGATGCAGGTGAATTTCCTTGCCTCCAGTACGGCGCCGACAAGGCTCTGATTGATAACTGCTGTGGGCCCGCCGCCCTGTGCGATAACAGCTTTTCCAACAAGTTTAGCCACAGTACAAGCTCCTTTTAAGTGTGGATACGGATAGAAAATGGACGCAAACGAGAGGATGAAAAATAGAAGATTCAGAAGAAAAGCACAAGGCCCGGCTAAAAAAAACCATTCCGCGGTCACTTAACTGCACGTATGCATATTCTTCGTTTTGCAAGGCTGCCGATCCAAGGAATGGGAATCAGAATCCGCTCCAAAATATTGAAAACGGGAATGTGCGTGGTTTCGAAATATGATTCATGTACGTTGAATCCCGATTCGGTAAGGATTTTGACATAGGCATTCATGGTGCGCAAACCGACATGCGACTTGTCTTCCTTCAGGATGATGTTCCGTTTCTTCAGGACTTCGAAAATATGGGTCTTGGAAGGCGTATACACCACGAACCTTCCGCCTGGTTTTAGAATGCGAAAAACTTCCCGAACTGTTGGAACGAGCAAAGTATCGTCAAGGTGCTCGGTAAAGTCAATTGCCATGACTCCGTCGACCGATGAACTCGTGACAGCAATGTCCCGCCCATCGCAGCAGACGCCAAGAAACGAGCGAAGTGGTTCTTCTCTGGTGAAATTCTTCCTTGCAATACGCAGGGATTCAGGCGAATAGTCCATTCCGACAATCGTTGCACCGGATGAGGCAAGCAGAACCATCATCGTGCCTACGCCGGTTCCGAGATCAACAATCCGTTCTCCCTGCGCGGGCTGGAGCAGCGAAAAGACCCGTTTCACCCGCACTCTGGTAAAACGGTCTTTTCTGGCAAGTCGCTCCAGATGCTTTGCATAGTAGGTCTTGTCATAATAGTTTCTGTCGATTTCGGTTGATTCTCTTGAAACCATGAAAAGTTTCCGTTCTACGCTTGGGTTGCAGGTTTGCATTCAGGCATCAAAGGCAACAGTTCCGGGTAACAATTCTCCACAGAAATCAGATTCAGTTTCCATGCCGCATGTATTTTTAGATATTCTCATGCCAATTCGCGATTGAATTGTTTGGTACATCTCCGGCGGCGGCGGCGAAGTCCCGGAAAAAGGCATTTGCTTCTAATGAAAATAAATACAAAGTCCGAAACATTCCGACTAAAAAACATTGTTAAATTCCTGGTCTCCTTTGTTCTGATGGTCGGGCCGCTCGCCTGGATTTTCTTTCGAATGAACAAAGCGCGATTTCTCGATACTTTGATTGGTTTTCCCTATCACCTGCTGTCAATTGTCATTCTGATCTTTCTATTTCTCTATGTCCTGCAGGGCATCCGGTTATGGGTCTTGCTCAGACCGTTTGTCAAGGGTTTGTCGTTCCGTCTGACCATGAGCGTTCATTTTGAAAGCCTTTTCTATTCCGTAGCCTTGCCGGGAGCGGCACAGGACCTACTTCGGGCCGCATTGCTTTCCAAGGAATACGATTACAGGCAGGTTTGGTCCGCGACATGGATCGCAAAATTGCTGACACTCGTCTCTTTCTGCTTTTTCGCAGTTCCCGGATCATTCATGATCGACCTTTCCCTGATTCCCCCGTGGGCTTACCGTTCGGCGATGATCATGGTATTGGTGCTTCCGCTTGCCCTGGTCTTTTCGTTTTCAAAGTCCGTGACCCGTAACTTCAGGCCGATCGTACGCAAATTCCTTCCGTCAAGAATCAGCTCCATTTTGGAGGCAATCCGAGATGGCATCTACGTGTACAAACGTGAACCCGCTCACCTTGCTTATGTGATCTTCCTCACCGCGCTCATGCATTTCCTGACTATTCTGAACGCAACCATCATTATTTATGGGATCATGGGTGAATGGCATTTCAAGGAAGCGCTTTTTTTTATCCCGGTGATCGAGATGTTGGTCATTTCATTACCGTTCACGCCCAACGGGATCGGCATTCGCGAAGGATTCTTGTCCGTGTTTTTTCTCCAATTTCTCGGTAAGACATCCGAACAATTAGGCGTTTATGTCACGATCTGCTTTTTGGCGATTGTTCTCAAGGTTGTCGGGTTCATACCAGTCGTATTGAAGAAAAGACGTCTTGGATTTTGAAGCTCAACGAGTTGCAAAACAGGAGGATGAATGTACTACGACCACTTCTTCAAAGCGAGATTGACTTCACCTGGTGATTTTTTGGTTGCGAAGACCAATGACTATATCGCGAAAAAGGTCCTATCACTTTTGACGGGCATGAAGTCAGGCAAGGTATTGGAGATCGGCCATGGAAGGGGAAAGTTCGCGGACACCCTGCATGCACTGAAAGGCCCGACGAATGTCGAATATTTTGGAATAGAATCGAATCCGTCCTTGACCGAGGCGGGCATGAAGAAAGGTTATACTGTCAAGTGCGGGAAGGTTCCCCCATTGCCCCAGGATAAGGGATGGAACGAGTTTGACTGCGTCTACATGGCACATGTGCTTGAGCATTTCATCAATTATGAAGCGGCATCAACGGTACTGTCTCAAATTGCCGACGCATTAAAGCCCGGAGGGACATTCGTACTCTTTTTTCCCGACTATTCGGATTATCATGACGACTTCTACAGCGTTGACTATTCCCACGAATATCCCCTGACAAAACGTCGCGTACGCGACATCCTTGCCGACAATGGATTTACCCTTTTGTCAATGCGCTCGATGCGAGCCTGTTTCAGAGTGCCGGTTTCGTCGCTCGTGTTTCCGCTGCATCTTGTTATCAAGTTTGCTTGCGGTATCCTTTTTGAAGCTACAGGCATGGATTTGTTCTTCAAATTGAAAATCACATTCGGCCGCAACGTGCTTGTATTGGCTCAAAAAAAATAATGAGGTCCCATCATGTAACAGGACCTCACTATTTCATCTTTGCACGCTACGTTTTACTTGCCGCCGCTCACACAAAACTTTTGCATTACCATCTGGGTCGGGGATCTGATTTCAAGAATATAGAGCCCTGTGGTGAAATCTGATTTTCGCATCGTGAAGCTGCTGCCGCCCATCCACCCTGCGAAGACCCGTTGCCCCTTCATATTGTAAATGGAGATTGAGGCCTGGGCGCCCATGTCTTCAGGGCATTGGATGACCAATCGATTATCAACAGCGGCAACCGTAACGTTTCGCCCCTGCCGCAATCCCAGACCTTTATCGGCGCTCGTCGACGTCGAGACGATCACCAGGCTGTCCGGCGGACTGAAGAGCGACAAATTGCGATCGCAACTGACTCGCCAATACCACATGCCTTTGGTTAGGTCGGCGGTTGGTGTGTAAAACGAATCTGTCAGGGGAATTGTGAACTTGTTCAAGAAACCGCTGTTGTCGGCAAAATCGATTTTGTATAGATTTGCGTTCTTCACCGAGAACCAGTGAAACAGCGGGCGTTGCGTGTTGACAATTGCGCCATTATAGCGGATGAGAAACGGAATCGAATCGGTCTGGACCAGGAATGTGTCCACGGTGGACCATCCGCTATTCAGATTCGACTTGACCCTCCAGAAGATCTTGCCATCGGGTAGATCCGACTGAACCTTGAACTGAGTATCGGCTAGCGGAACGACCATGATCGGACTGAGAAAATAGCTGTTTGTGGCGACCTGGATCGTATATGTGGCATTTCCCGAAACCGGATGCCACATAAGATTCGGCGTCTTTTCCCGAGTAACCTTTGGGAGGTAAGGAATCAAAATGGGAATCAACGAATCCTGAACCACGAATGAACCTATTTCAGAAAAGTACCTGAGAGTATCGTTTACGCCGGCACTCACCTGCCAATAAAAGGTGTCTATGGGCAGGTCCACCGACATCTTGAACAGGGTGTCTGTCTGATAAAACCTCAGAAGAGGCGATTGGAACTTGTAGGATGTGTCAACCTGAACCAGATATATCGTGGCATTGGGAACCGGATTCCAGCGCAACACCGGCCTCCGGTTAAAACTCGGGCTCGGCACCGGGATCAGTGAGAACGCAGGAACAAGATTAGGCGGATTTGAATAAATGCTCTTGACTTCGACAGCAGTGAGCGCCCTTGCATACAGGCGAACATCATCGATAACACCATTAAACGGTAGGTCAAAACTGCTGCTGCTGATGTCCTTTCTGCTTCCGATACACAACGGTTCGGCAGAATGATACAGGGAAGACGGCGGATACTGCGATCCCCTGAGCACGCCGTTTACAAAAAAGTTCATGATTCCTTGTGTCCTGTCATAAACACCAACAAGAAAGTCCCACGTATTATTCGGATAGATCTGGGTCTCGATCATTGTGTACGAGGCTGAGGTATTTCGCAAGAGGAACCTGTACCCGTTGTTTGCGTCGTCAAGGCAATACTCTTCAAGCCCGCCGCTACCCTTTGCCACAATCCCGGCACCCTCCGCCTGTGAGCGAGGCCCTTTCACCCAAGCGCAGACACTGAAGGCGTTTAGATTGTAGACATTGAGAATAGCGTTGTCCGGTATCATGACATAGTCGCTGATTCCGTTAAAATGCAGTGCGCTCCCATCAATTCCCTGATCCCATGCGGCGCCGAAAATCGCCCCATTATTGCCGTTGCCGCTCTTGTCCTGCAGGATCGTTCCGCTTCCCTCATTCATGTTCCAGTACCCAATAAGGTCAGCTGCCTGGGCTGTAAGAATGAAAGCAGAGACAAGCAATGTCGCTCGCAAACAACCATGTCTAAGATCCTGTGGTAAGCATTTCATAGCTTTGTTAAGGAAACCGGCAATTGTGCTTCTTGCCATAATTCCTCCTGATTGAAGATTGTAAACGATTAACCGTCAATGACTATTATACTGTGTTTTGTTGAAACTGTCAAACACATGTATCAATATATATTTGCCAAAACAACGTAGTTGTGCCGGCCGTCACAATCCCACCCCTTTTTCCATTCACTGCATTCTTCGCTACAGGCAAGAGTATATTTCATTGAGAAATCCATTCGAGGCTACGGGTAATTGATACCATGAAAATTGACGTGTACTGCTATGATGATATTGGGAACCCACGCTGCGGAGGTGGAGGAGCCTATCGCGAGCTGGCTGTGCACAAGGTCGTTGCACAACGGCACTCAGTACGATTCTTTACAGGGAACTTCAAGGGCGCCCAAGCAAGTGACGAACCGAACTTCCGGTACCGCCACCTCGGATTGAATTCGAGTTACCTGCTGAGCAGAATTTCGTTTTCTCTCTTTGCAACGCTCCATTCCCTATTTTCAAAGTGTGACATTGTCGCTATCCCCTACTCAATCTATTCTCCGGTGCTTACTTTCCTTTTTAGGCCAGACAAGACGGTCATTCTTTTTTTTCACGTCACGGGAAAAGAAACCATCAAGAAATACGGGGTTTTCGGGTACCTGTCGCTCTTGGCCGAAAAACTGGTTCTTGCGACGGCACGGAATTTCATTACCCTGACAGACTCCATGGCAAACGACATCAAGCGCCAGAAGCGGCCGATCAAAGCTGTTGCCGGGTATGTTTCGTTTGACACGTCACTATCGACGCACGTTCAAACCGACGGGAAGTTCATACTTTGTTTCGGCCGCATCGATATTCACATGAAGGGCATAGACGTACTGATCCCGGCATTTGAGAAAATCGCTCCGCGATTTCCCGATTACAAGCTTGTCATCGCAGGCAGAGGCAGTGAAAAGGACGTACATTGGTTAAAACAAAGAGTAGATTCCTCGTTTTTTCGCGATAGATTCCAATGCCTTATAAATGTTACTGAAGAGACAAAACGAACCCTATTCCACACCGCGACTTTTGTCTGCATGCCATCGCGCTTTGAAGGCTGGAATATTGCCGCAATCGAAGCCGCTGCCTGCTCACGTGCAACTCTCGGCACCAGGATTCACGGATTGACTGATGCAATAAAGGAGAACGTGACGGGACTGCTGGTCCCCCCGGAAAACGTGGACGAATTGGCTGACAAGATGAATCTTCTGCTTTCAGATCCGTCCCTGCGGAACAAACTCAGCACAAATGGGTTTTTGTGGTCAGAGCAATTCACGCTCGATCGTGTTGCAGGTATTCAGGAGGACTTCTACCAGATGGTTCACGAAAGCAAGACAGGTTCGAAATAGCAGGGCACTACTTCTTTGCAATAATGCCAATCGAAAACGCGGTGTGGGTTCCCCACGGAGTATTTTCCAGTTTCTTTACGACAGCGTAATACGACTTTTCCAGCCATTTCGGTAGGAGCGTCTTTCCCAGAATGCGTTTCTGAATCCTGTCAAGGTTGCGGATGTGAAACCTTCCATATCCCCACTGGATTTTGAAACGGTATTCCGTAAGCACCCGGCGCAACCCTCCGATCGAGAATTCGGTTTCCCACCCGGCAAACCACTTGCCCATTTTCATGAGAATGTGCTTCTTGACGCTGTAGAGAGAATACCGCTGGGGAACATCTGCGCAGAGAATTCCACCCTGCTTCAGGACGCGATATTGCTCCTGGAGCAAGTTCTTGACCTCTCTGAAGTGTTCGAGAAACCCCTGGTGGAAACAGATGTCGATCGCACCATCACGAAAGGGCAAAGCATTCGCGTCTGCAAGAACGCAGTGAACCGTCACCCCCGAAGCGAGCAGGTTTTTCCTGATGACCTGGATCGCCTTTGTCGAGTAATCCAGGCAAATCACCTTAGCCCCAAGCTGGGCAAACTTGATCGAGGTTGCTCCACTGCCGGCGCCGATTTCAAGGATCTTCTTGCTTTCTATTGATCCTGTTTTTCCGATTTCTTCGACAATCTTGTTAATGTATTCGAGATTGCCCTGCTGCCAATAGGCATCCCAATGTGAAACCGTACTTTCGGTGTTGTTCATAGTAGTGAATCGCGATTACTGTTTGGACCCTGCCCTGGACTTGGCTATGGTCACGGCGCCCACAATCAACCAATACAGGCAAAGCAGGATAATCAAGGGATACGACACAAGCTCGGCTTTTTTCAGATAGAGAGAATGCGGAATCATCTCGACCGTATGCTCGCCCTTTGACAAAGAAACCGCCATCCAGGCCAAGTCCGCTCTATAAATCTTTGACAGCTGTTTATCGATTCGGACTTCCCACCCGGGGTAATAGACTTCTGAAATTCTCAGAAACCCGTCTGCAGGCGCCGTGACAACGGCTTTCCGGTAATTGGGTGAGTACGTCTTCCAGACAACGGCCATAGGCTTGGCTGCTGAATCGGCCCCTGGGGCAGGTTTTTGCACCGGTTCCTCCATCAGGCCGACAATCTTGCGGTAATCGTATTTCCCGGACCTCAGCGATTCGACGATTTGCGTGCTGTCAAGAACGGCATAGCCGCCGGCGAATGAAAGTCTGCCCAAGGCCCCGTTATTTGGAATCTTGATCAGATTCTGACCTTGCCGGAAAAGATAATACCGCACATTCGCAATGTTCAGGAACGCATTCCCTGAGGTCAAGCCTTCGGGCTTGAGATACGGCCGTCCGTCGGAAAGAAACCCAAGGAGGTTCGTATAATAATTTCTGTCCTGATTGTCACCCCGGAATTCCCGGTACCATCGCAATTCGTTGTCGTGAAATCCGCCTACGCCTTCAAGCCCGAAGATGCCTTCAGGGTTCTGCTCGCTGAACGTGCCCGGCAGGCTGAAACATCTGAAAGGCTCGACCGCCATCTCGGTTGAAAGGTCCGTTATTGCCTGTTCGGTGTAAAAATACGGCCTGGGGTCGATGGTCTTTACAAAATGCGAATCAACTCTCAATACGTCGATCAATCCGATTGCAACCACGGCGCCGAGGAACGCGTTCTTGCCGATCTTTCCGGAAATGACACCGGCGAGCAACGCCAGGGACGCGGCAGCAAAAACCCACCACACCCAAAGGTATGGGACAAAGTTTCTGGAAAAGTTCGCCTCGAACACGTGCATTTTCTGCGTTTCGCTCAGGCTTGTGCACAGGGGTTGCATGATAGCGAGAACAAATCCCTTGATGGAAAAAAGGAGCGCAACGGCAGTTATGCTGCCGATCGCGACAAAGATCGCTCTTGTCCATTTCTTGGTGCGCTCCGAGGAAAATCCTGCGAAAAACCCGTTTGCGACGTCTTTGAAAAACAAGCTTGCAAGCAGGATTGTGGAAAAGGAAAACCAAAACATGAGCATACTTCCTGCACGGAATTTCTTGACTCCCGGTATCAGGTAATAGGCAATTGCAAACACGGGCGTATGCGCACCCAGGGCGTACATCAAAGCGAGCAGCGCAATTGCGCCCCAGAAAATCCTCCATGGCTTGCGTTTGAGCACGATGGCCAGGACCGAAAACATCAACGCAACTGCACCCGCATATTCGGTGTTGAGCTTGAACGGATTGTCTCCCCAATAGTAATCCAGATAATTCCCGAATTCCGGTACCCACATCGAAAATGCCTCGGGCCAATGCAAAGACCATGATGCGGCGTATTCGAACCCCTTGTCAACCCCGCGTACGGAGAACGCGTCCCTGACAAACATGAAAGGCGGCAGCAATTGAATGAGCGACAGCCCGATACCGAGGGCGACGGCAAGACAAAAGAATCCCGAAATCTTCACCACAGGCAAGGCTTTCTTATTCTTGATCCATGCCAGAATGCAGAAAACGAGCCAGTATAGGAACAGTCCCCAGAGCGTGAAATATGACATTTGTATATGGGACGTGAACAGGCACAAGGCAATGCCAAGCCCCAGCAGCGTGGAATTCAGAATGTTCGGCGTGTCCATCAGGGACTTCATTCGCCACACGACAAATGGAAGCAACGCTATGACGAACATCTTGCCGTCATGCCCTGGATATATGTGTGAGAAAAACTCAGGGTTCAGCATGTAAAGCGCGCCGCCGATAAATGCAACGAACGCAGGTGTCTTGAACCCTTTGCGTAGCAGCAGGAAGAAGAAAAGTCCCGCCAGAAAAACGTGAAGCACAAGCCGCATGCCCAAGGCACGTGAAATCGGCATCACGGTGTTGATCGCCAGCGTGGGAGGGTACATGGCATCGCCGAACATCGCATCGCACGACGGCATCCCGCCAAGTCTTGAATCGAACCACAGGGGAAACTGGTGGTACTTTGCAATCGAATTTTTGAGGAATACCCGGGCGTCTAGTCCAGCGACCGTATCGGAGCCGAACAGCATTTTGTCCGAAAACAGGAATGGCGTGAATACAATGATGACGATAAGGGCCAAACCGGCGACCAGCACCCAGCTGTTCGAAAAGAAAGAACCTGCCTTGAATCCTTTACCGACACTCGTTTGACCGTCTTCTCTTTTTTTCAGCACGGCATCTCCTGGTTCATAAAATAGTTATGGCTTTTTCCAGCGATTCTAAATCGTAATTGTCAACAGCATACCGGCTCTTGATGATGTAACTTTTCAGCTCCGGAAGCTCGATCCGGTCGGAATGTTTGTCACCGATCATGATGGATCGGGACAGATCGATGTTGAGGTCCTTGGCCGCGTTGAGAAACATTCCGGGTTTGGGTTTTCTGCAGAATGAATCCCGAGCATACGCTTCGACGGTTCCGTTCTTGTGGAACGGACAATAGTAAAAGCCCGCGATAATGATTCCTCTTTGTCGAAACTGGCCGGACATCCAGTCGTGCAGAGCAATGACGTCGGTTTCGGAAAAGAGTCCTTTGGCAACGCCGGCCTGATTCGTTACCACGACGATGATGTAGTCTTTCTCGACTGCCGCCCTGCACACGTTGAATACCGCAGGGATGAATACGATGTGGTCCGGTTTGGAGGGGTATTCCTTGTCCTCGTTGATGATGCCGTCCCTATCGAGAAACAACGCCTTCTTCTTTTGCAGTGCCTGCATTCGTTCCCGACTCTCACGTTGAATGATGCTGAATATTGCGAATACCCTTAGGCAGAGGGAAAATTATATTTCCTGTGCGTCGGGTTCCAGGACTGTTTTCATTTCTATTGATACAGGAAAATACCATGAGACGTAACGCTCCCGCAATCTTCGTGTGCCTATTATGCGCTATCCTGTTAGCCGCATGCAGGACGCAGCCGTCCCTCCCTGACCTCAGGAAAACCGCGCCGTCTGCCGATGCACCCGTGTATAACGCAAACGGTTCACCCGCAGCGACAGGCCGCACGGACACTGTCAAGTATGATTCCCTTCTCACCAGGCTTCTTTTGCTTGAAAATGCGGTGTATGGCAATCCCCGGGATTTCGGCTTCATCACCCGTCTGATCAAGGCGTCTTTTGATTCGTCAAGCGGCTGCTTTATTGTTGCGGGAAAAGGCGCCGCGAACACGTCACTTCCTGGAGCGTCGTGGAAGCAAGGCAGAAAAATCGCTTCCAACTACGATGCAAAGCGATGGGCCCTGTATTGCAAAACCTGGTCGCTGGGAAGCGCGGTGACGTTCGGCACAAAGATCTCCGGTGAAATCACGTACAGCAGTACGCTGCTCGAACGCCTTGACGGAGACACTCTTTTTTCGCTAGTGTCGGTCCCGACCGGCAGCATCATCGAAAAATAGGCTTCCCTTCGTTACTGGACAAAAACAAGGATATCCGCAGGGTTGAGCGAAAGTGTTTTAGAAATGGGGCATTCCCTGGTCGGCGCGGTTACGGGCCTAACCATCTTTTTGTATGAGGACAATTCTTCCGGAACGTCTTCGTCCGCAACATTCTGCTCTTCGCCCGCTTTCTTGTTCACACATAAGAGCACCGAGGAATCATCCTTCGCTGAACGTTTTTCTAGGAAAAGCACGTCGCGGTCGTACTCCGTCAGGGCCTTCCACGATCCTTCTTCGCAGAAGACAGGCGTGGAAAGTTTGAACTCGTTCATATCCCTGATCCAAGAGGAAATGTCCCAGCGCGGCTGTTCGACGTCCTTGGGGGTACCCTTGACAACGTCTATCATGTTCGTGGCCCCAAATTCAAAGCCGGTGGGCATTAAGAGGCCCGCTGAAAACATGGCGGCAAACGCGTACCGCATTTTCTGGACCTCAATGGTGCCGGGCTTTTCGCCGGCGAGGCGGTGCGTATCGTGGGATTCGGGAAAACTTATGGACGGAGCGATCTTCTTGTTGCCCTCATGCTGCTCAAGGCACCACGGTTTGTCGAATTCCCAGTACTTTGACGAGTTGAAAAGGTAATCGAACCCTGTTCCCTTGAGTTCGGTGATTTGGTCCATGGTACAGCCGAGTGTTTCCGCGAGAAATACGGTGCGTGTGTATCTTTTTTTTGCCCGCGAGATCAGGTGTTTCCACAGATCGGCCGGGACCTGATACGCGGCATCGCACCGGAAGCCCAGAATGCCCATTTCCTGGCAGTGGCTGATCAGTTTGTCCCAGTAATCCCACAAACCTTTTTTATCCTTGCTGCCGTCGTTATCTATTTCCGCAAGGTCTCCCCATACGGTGACATGGTCGGCATTGGCAGGGTCGATCGCATGCGGGCTGACAAGCCGGTCTTGTTCGTCGTGTTTGTACCACGCCGGATTCGTCTTGACAAGAAACGAATCGAAAGCCGTGTGATTGATGACAAGATCCATCATGAGGTCGATGGACGATTCCTTGCACGCTGCGATGAATTTTTTGATCGGACGCCAGTCCGACGTATCCTGTCCCGGTTTGAGAAACAGTGGATTGAGCTGATAGTAATTCTTGATCGCGTACAGGCTCCCGGAAAATCCAGTCGCATGGAACGGATTGACAAATATCCAATTGAACCCCATGGAGGCAACATGCGGGATGGCCGACGACCACTCGTCCATCGTCTTGTAGAAACGGGGAAACAGATTAAAAATAAGAGGTATGGATGGTTGGTTGGCCGACTGTTGCCGTTTCAAAGTGTACCTCCAAGAATAGTGTTGTCGATCAGCCGCGTGTCGGTTTCCCGAGTCCTGACCGCGACCGCCACCAAACCAGCTTTGTCGAGTACGGCAAGGGGCTGGACATGGACCAGGTCAACGATCTCGACGTATTCCACGGTAAACGCGATTGATCTTCCGTAAACACCCATGACAGAGGAACGCAGGCGCGACGCGTTGCGTTCGCCGGCATCGTACAGGGCGCGCGCATTTTGAAGGCCTTCGAAGAGCAGGGGCGCGTCGCGTCGCTCGGCGGAAGTAAGATACGTGTTTCGCGAGCTCATGGCAAGGCCGTCGGTCTCGCGGACCGTCGCGGCGAATACGAGCTCAACCGAGAGGTTCAGATCCAGCGCCATTCGCTTGAGCAGGATGCATTGCAAGGCGTCCTTCAATCCGAAAACCGCGGTATGGGGAGAAACGATATTGAAGAATTTCAAGACCACGGTCGCGACACCTTTGAAATGGCCCGGCCTGCTTGCGCCGCACAATTGGTCGGAGAGTTGCTCGACCGTGACAACGGTGGCGCTGCCTTCAGGGTACATCTCCTCCTTTACAGGAGCGAATACGACATCACAACCGGCCTTCTCGGCCCTCGCACAATCTTCCTCGAAAGGTCGAGGATAGTTGGCAAAATCCTCGCGCGGGCCGAATTGCGTGGGATTGACAAAAATGCTCATCACCGCCGTATCGCAACGCCGCTTCGCCGTTTTCAGAAGTGACAGGTGGCCCTCGTGAAGCGCTCCCATGGTCGGCACAAGGGCAATCCTACGGCCCGCCCGCTGGAAGGTCAAGCTCAGGTTCTTCATCTCGGAAACGGAGGATACGATTTTCATGCAATTCCCTTACAACCGAGATGCTTTTCGATCGTTCAAGATACTCTTTGTCTTTGCGTCAAGCGGTTGATAAAAATTGCTTCCTGAAGGGGCCTTGCTTATCTCGTGGAGTAATTCTTCCCTGTCTGCTTCGTTCTCAACAAAATCGATATCATTCGTATTGATAATCAACAGCGGAGAGTCGGTATAGTGGAAAAAGAAGTGGTTGTAGGCCTGGTTGAGCTGGTCGAGATATTCCCTATCGATGTTGGATTCAAAAGGACGTCCGCGCTTCTCGATGCGCTTGATCAGCACCTCGGTTGATGCCTGCAGATACACGACGTAGTCCGGCACCGGAACGCGTTCCTCGAGGATCGAGACAAGATGGTTATAGAGAGCAAGTTCATTGTCGTCAAGGTTCACCGTCGCAAATATTTTGTCTTTTGCGAACATGTAATCGAAAATCGTGACATCGTGGAACAGGTCGAGCTGCAGGAACGCTTCCGTAAGCTGCCGGTACCGCGACAGGAGGAACCACAGCTGGGTCTGGAATGCAAAGGACCTGCGGTTCTTGTAGAATTTCGGAAGAAACGGATTCTCCTCCCCTTCTTCGAAAATGATCTGTGCGTCCATCCGTTTACTGAGAATCGAGCACAGGGCTGTCTTGCCGACGCCGAGAACACCCTCCACACTCAAGTTCTTGATGTTGCGCGGCAGACGGACGTTGCTTTGGTTCATCGTGGTCGCCCCTGTTGATGTTCCGGACTTCCGTTTTTCATGAAAATTATTTTCTGACGTCGCACCTGTCCGTCCATTGTGCAAAAGTGTTCCATGACCGTTTTTCCTGTTCCCGGTACGATGAAGAACGGGCAGACCTGGCGCAGCCCTTCGAGGCAAAACCGCCTTTGGAGAATGCGGGGATGGGGTACAACAAGCCGCCGGTCATGGATAATCTCGTGACCGAAAAGGAGTATGTCAATGTCCGCAGTCCTCGCAGCCCATCGCGTTGCCCGGGTTCGGCCCAATTCGTCTTCTATCCTGTTGCATTCCAAAAGAAGTTCCCGGGCGCGACCCGGGAACCGTCCCCGGATGAGGAGATTGACAAACCATCGTTGTTGTCCGGGCATTCCAACGGGCTCCGTCGCCATCAGCTGCGAACGCGCCATTGGCCCGTCCAGCACACGACCGCATTTTTGAGCCATTTCTTCTATGAGGCGTCGCCTATTCCCCAGGTTGCTTCCAAGACTCAGGAACACGATTGGCATTTGTATGAAAATAGGTTTTCCAGGAAAGAAGGCGCAACGTATATCATCACCACGGGTCGTCCCTGAAATGCATGGTGCGAACCGGGCCGTAGGTCGCAAGCATGGTTTTCACCGCGTCCTTCTTGCCGACCGCCACAATGGCAAAATAGGGCGAGGAAAGGTACGATCGAATTGCCGCGTTGACGGAATCGAGTGAAAGCGCGTCGACCATGTCGTTGAAGTTCTGGATGTACGAAACGCCCCTGCCGAACTGGCGAAGCCAGAAAAGCTTGTCCGTAACGTTAACGATTCCTTCGAGCTGGAAGGCCATATTGCCGATTGCGAACTGTTTCGCTTTTGCCAATTCATCGGCGGTAACTCCGTGCGAGGCCACATCGCGATAAACGGTCATGATCGATTCAAGCATGCTCTTTGCCTGAGAATTCTGGGTCGAAGTTGCAATCGAAAACACGCCAAAATCACGATTGCAGGAGATTTGGGACGAGATCCCGTAGGTTTTTCCTTCTTTTGAGCGGATATGGGCCATGAGACGTGATGAAAAGTTGCCCCCGCCCATGACGTAATTCGCAAGCGCGAGCTCGTTGCGTTTCTCGTCGAGTTCGCCTGCCACCGGATGCCCCAGAATAAGCGACACCTGCGAAATATCCGGCTTATCAACAATTCTGATTCTCGTCGAATCCAAGATCGGCAGGGGGCCGCATTGTGGCGGCCGAACCGTGCGATGCGCGGTCCAGCCCGAACAGGAGGAACGAACGGTTTCGAGCATGACGTCGGCATCGAAATCGCCGGTCATGACGAATATCCCGTCGTCGGGCGCAATGAACGTGCGGTAAAACGAGGTGACACGCGAAAGCGTGATGCCTTTTACGGAACGACGCGTTTGTACGCGGCCGGCTGGATGGTCTTGACCGCAGAGAAGCGCGGTAAAATGCCTGTTGGCAATTGACATTGGATCGGCGGTTTCCGCCTGAAGTCCCGTGAGCATTTCGCGTTTGATCCTGCGCAGCTCTTTGTCCGAAAACCCGGGATCGCGGATCATTTCCCAGAAAATCGGGAGCACGGCACAGCTGTAGCGGGAAAGCAGCTTGCAGCCGATGATGCAGTGCTCGTCGCCGACCTCGGAAAAGAGAGCGGCGCCGACATGTTCGAGCTGCTCCGCAAATTCTTCTGGCGTCAAGGATTGCGGTCCTTTAAGAAGCATTCCAATCGTGATTTCAGCGGTACCCTCGAATCCCGGCGGGTCGCAGAATTCACCGATTGGCATCTGGAATCCAAACGTAACGCCCTCCTGCTCGTGGTCCTCCACGAGGAGAACGGTGAGGCCATTTGGCAGTTTATCCTCTCGTATCGGAGGGAATAGATACCGGTGCGCGTTTGTCATTCTGTCCTTGTCAATTCAGCGGAAGCAGTTTTCTGAATATGCCCGCAGCGAAGAGAATCGGGTTGATCTTTTTCGGCTTGAGATACAGAACATGGCGGACCGATTCGTTCCAGTAACGCCGCGCCGCGTCTTTGAGTGTGTCGACGTCGAGCGATGCAAGGGCAGATAACCGCTGTACCCAGAGCCGGTAATTGCCTTCGATGGTCTCGGAATATCCCAGTTTCTGGCAAATATGGTCCGCAGAATAGAGTTCGAACTTTCTGTTTGTCAATACGGCATTCTTGACCTTTTCCATTTCGGGCGCCGTTATGCCGTCTTTGGAAACCGCGTCGACATGACTGATGATTGCCCGTTCTACCCGGCGCTGGGAAACATTCGGGGTGAACACCGCAAAAAACAGGGTCATGCCCGCGAGACGAAGACACTGGTTCATGCCGCCAGCCATGACCGCGAGAGACTGTTTTCTGACGACGTCCCTGTGCAGCCTGCTGGATTCGCCCTGTGACATGACAAGCTGAAGGATTTCAAGCGGCATGGCGTCCTTGTCGGCGGCCGCGGGAGCGGGATAGCCAACCACGCAGACCGGCACATCGAAATCGACGAGCCGTTTCATCCAGGTGGCGGCCGGAATCCTATACGGCGCGTCCGCGGGGTCAAGAGTTTCGGAAGCGGCGCCCGCGCGGCTGCCGATGGCGCCAAACGCATCCTGCACCTTTGAGAAGACGGTTTCACAATCGCCAACATCGCCGACGATGACACACACGGCGTTTGATGGAGTATACCACGCCCTATAGTAATTCATGCAGTCTTCGACGGTTATTCTGCGTATATCTTCGAGACGGCCCAGCGCGCTGTAGGTATAGGCGTGCTCCCGGAAGAACTCTTTCCGGAATTCAAGAAATGCCTTGGTGAGGGGATTGTTCATGTAGGTCTGGAATTCCTCGACGATCACATTGCGTTCCGTGTTCAGAACTTTTTCGCTTATGGAAAGGTGGGGCATCCTGTCGGCCTCGAGCTTCAGCACCATGTCAAGGTACTCGCGGGGGACGCTGTTGAGATAGGCGGTGACATCTTCGGCCGTGAAGGCGTTGTAATGGCCTCCCACGTCATTGATCATGCGGGCATGTTCTTCGGGGCCGAAATTTTTTGACCCTCGAAACATCATGTGTTCAAAGAAATGGGATATGCCGCGAATACCGTCTGTTTCGTGTGCGCTGCCGGTTCTGTACCACACTTGGACGGAAACGATGGGCGCACCTGTCTTTTTCAGGCAGATGACCTTGAGGCCGTTGTCGAGGGTCCGTTCCCTGATGCTTTCCAAAAAGGATGATGCAAACAGCTCCGGACCTTTCATAGCGCGTCACCTATTTGAAAATTACTGGGAATACCGCTTACGGAAGGAAACAAAAGAAAAATCGGAGTGAGAGGATTTGAACCTCCGACAACTTGGTCCCGAACCAAGTGCCCTAACCAGGCTGGGCCACACTCCGAATCATTTCTTCTGAGGTCACGCCGCTGCTCAGGAATGGCAGGCCGCATGATCGTTTGCACTTCGAGATTAAAAATACCTTTTTTGGAGTTCGTGAGCAACACAAAAAAGTTTGCATTTTGTCAATATCGAGCCTTCACGAGCCCGCGGAAGCGAATTCTTCGCCTTCAGAAGTATCCAATCCACGGGAATTGGTGAGAAAACCGTACCATGTGCGGATCATGTCCGAAAGTGAAACGACGGCGAAAAGCGCCATGATGAGAACGAGTACGGCATCGAGCCTGAAATTCAATGCATCGGCTGGGTTCACCGAGCTTGAGGCCTTGCCGATAAAAATAAAGATCAGCTCCCAGGCTGCAACGAATGTTGTCGCGAACATGAAAATCATCGGAACAAAGGTCACCCACGCATACCGGCGTTTGCCGGATTTGATGATCAGCGTTGTCCCGACACCGAGCGCTATGCCGGAAAGGAGTTGATTGGAAACTCCGAACATCGGCCAGATCGAGGATATGTTCCCGGTGAAAATAAGATATCCCCAAGACAGGACCACGACAAGGCTCGCAGCGATGATTCCCGGAATCCACCGAATCCTGCCGAGCGGACGATACACCCGGCCACCCATTTCCTGCAGGAGAAAACGCGCGACCCGTGTTCCGGCATCAACCGTTGTCAGGATAAAAAGAGCTTCGAACATCAGAGCAAAATTATACCAGTACGGCATGAGTCGTTTCATCCCCGGAAGATGGGAAAAAATCGACGCCATGCCGACCGCCAGCGAGACCGCGCCGCCGGTCCGGCCTTCCACGTTGACGCCCACCATCGCTGAAATATTCTTGATCTGGTCGACGGGAAAACCGAGAGCCGCGAGTGCTGCGGCGGTCATTTTCGTGTTGATGGCGAAATAATCTCCCGGGATGAGGATCGTGGCCGCGATGAGCGCCATCATCGAAACAAATCCCTCCATCAGCATGGCGCCGTAACCGATCGGACGGATGTCGCCCTCCGTCATGATCATCTTCGGGGTCGTGCCCGACGAAATAAGCGAATGAAACCCCGAGATCGCCCCGCAGGCGATGGTTATGAACATGAAGGGAAACAGATGGCCCGGTATTATTGGTCCACCCCCGGCGGCGAATCGCGTGAGGGCGGGCATCGAAAGTGACGGATGCATGATCAGGATACCCACGGCCAGCAAACCGATGGTCCCGATTTTCATGTAGGTTGACAGATAATCGCGCGGGCACAGCAACATCCATACCGGCAGAATGGAAGCGACAAATCCGTAAACTACAAGAGAGAAAACGATTACGTTTCGCGGCTGGTTGAACACCGGTTCCAGGAAAGAACCCGGAATAAGGTGTCCGCACACCACGGCACCCACGAGCAACACCACGCCGATGACGCTCACCTCGCCCACCTTGCCCGGCCGGAACCTTCTCAGATAAAAACCCATCAGCAGGGCGATAGGGATCGTCACCGCAATTGTGAATGTGCCCCACGGGCTTCCGGTCAAAGCATTGACGACATTGAGCCCGAGGCCGGCAAGTGCCACGATGATGATGAAGAGAATGGCAAACGAGGCCGCATACCCGCCGACGGGACCGATTTCATCCCGCGCTATTTGCGCCAGGGATTGGCCGTTTCTGCGTACCGACCCTGCCAGGATCACCATGTCGTGAACCGCGCCAGCGCACACGGAACCAATGAGAATCCACAGGAATCCCGGGAGATACCCGAACTGGGCCGCCAGTATGGGTCCGATGAGCGGGCCAGCGCCGGCGATGGCAGCGAAGTGGTGGCCGAAAAGAACCCACCGGTTCGTCGGGTCGTAGTCGATTCCGTCATTCAAACGGACGGCGGGGGTTACTCGCCTATTGTCAAGCGACAGGACTTTTGCGGCAAGGAAGGAGGAATAAAACCGGTACGCAATCGTGAAAAAACAAGCCGAGGCAGTGACGAGCCACAGTGCATTTACTTTTTCGGAAGGATTGAAAACTCCGGTGACAACGGCAAAGGACAACGCCGCAGCCAGGGAAATGCCTGTCCAGAACAGCACCTTCACCATCCGCATAGAACCTCCGGTCCCAGGTTCATTGCCCTCACGACTCTGCGGCCGCCTTCTTGATAACCGCAAAGAACTCATCGATATTGAACGGCTTGGCAATGACTCCGCAGAAACCGTAGTCCTGATAATGTGCCATGATCGGGTCATTCGAATAGCCGCTGGAAACAACGACCCTGGCCTTCGGATCGATCTCCAAGAGCTTTGCGACAGCCTCCTTGCCCGGCATGCCGCCGGGAACCGTGAGATCCATGACCACCACGGTGAACGGCGCATTTCTTTTCATCGCAGACAAATAGGCGTCCAGCGCCTCGCCGCCCGACGCCGTGCACTCGACCTCGTACCCCGAATTCTTCAGCAGCTGGGTCAGCACGCTTCGCACGGCGCTGTCATCGTCCATGACCAGGATCCTCTTACTTTGCACGACAGCCGCTGCCGCCGCAGCAACAGGATCCGCACCGGCCGTCTTCTCCATGGAATCCTGGTGCGAGGCAACCGGAAGGTAAAACGAAAAGGTGGTGCCTTTTCCCACGGCCGACTCGACGGTGAGCATCCCCTTGTGCGCCTTGACAATAGAATAGGCGATGGTCAGCCCCAAACCGTTTCCGTTCGGTTTGGTGGTGAAATACGGATCAAAGATTTTTTCCAGGTTTTCCTGCGCAATTCCGACCCCTTCATCACGAACCGTCACCTTGACATAGGTGCCGGGGCGCAATGTCATCGCGCGCTCGCCTTCATGAATCGAGCCCGGCGTTATCTCGATATTTGACGCGGCGACCGTGACCGTGCCGCCGCCGGGCATTGCCTGGTCCGCGTTGATGATGAGATTGTTGAGCACCTGGTCGATCTGTCCCCGGTCCGCCTCGACCTTGAGGAGATCCGGGACCAATTCCAGTTTGTAACTGACATTCGATCCCGAAAGGCAAAATCCGACGGAATCTTCGATGATCTCCCTGATCGCCACAGGCTCCTTGACCGGCGATCCGCCTTTCGAGAACGTCAAGAGTTGTTTCACCAGCTTGCTGGCGCGGAACGAGGCCTTCTCCGCTTCCGCAAGCAGCTGGAATGACTCCGTGTCCGCCTTGACCCGTAGTTTGGCCATAAACAGGTTGGTGATGATGCCGGTGAGGATATTGTTGAAATCGTGAGCTATGCCGCCGGCAAGAACGCCGAGCGATTCGAGTTTCCTCGCCTTGTACAACTCGGTCTCCAGTTTGTGCCGTTCGGTCATGTCCCTAAACACCATCACCATCCCCATCACGACCCCGTCCGTATTGTTGATGGGCGAAACCGAGAGGTCGACGATCCGATCCGCACCGTTTCTTATCCGTAAACCGCACCGAATCGCCATGGGCCGGATTCCGTGCTGCTTGAGCATGAACCTGACCACGCCATCGGACGCGTGCCCGATCTTTTCATGGAAGAAGTTGAAAACATCATCCAGATGTTTTCCCATGGCGTCATCGAATTGAAGCCCGGTAAACGAAAGGGCGACCGGATTGATGGAAATGATACTGCCGGTGGTGTCCGTTGAAACGACCCCGTCACCGATACTGGCCATGGTGACAGACAGGAACTCCTTTTCCTCGGCAAGGTCTTCCTCGGCTTTTTTTCGCACCGTGATATCGAACAGGGTGCCGATGAGCGCAGGATCTCCTTCCAATTCAATGAGGCCGACATTCATTGAAACCCAGCCGACAACGCCGTTTTTCCTGATGTAGCGGAATTCGTATTCGTTGGACACGTCTTTTCCCGTAATCCTGTCCGCATATCTCTTCTTGGTCATATCCCGGAAATCCTTATGCACGATATTCCAGAAATCCATGGTAAGCAGTTCGTCCTTCGAGTACCCGCTTGTCGCGACGAAATACGGGTTGACGTACACAAATTTCATGTTCTTTACAATGAATATTCCGGCTCCGGCGGTTTCGGCAAGGATGCGGAAACGCGACTCGCTTTGCTGAATTTTCTCCTCCGCGGAACGCAGGGCGGTTATGTCTTTGATGTATTCGATGACGCCCTGGATTTGCCTGGTGGTCGTGTCTATCATGGGAAAAGAGTACAGGGCCGACCAACCGGTCTGGTTGCCGAATGAGTCCCGTTTGGGAACCACCTCGAACGCAGCCTTGCCGGTCCTGATTGTTTCCAGGCTCGGGCATTTTTCGCAGGGCTTGTCCTGGTGATGATAGACCCAGTAGCACTTTTTTCCGGCGATAGGCAGGAGTTCCTTATACCACGTTTCCATCGTGGAATTGGTGCTGACGATGTTCAATTCCGTGTCAAGAATGCTGATCGGGTCCTGGATGCTGTTGAAAATATCCGTATAGAATTTTTCACGCTTCGCGAAGTTTTCTTCCGACAGTCTCCGTTCCGCGTTTTCGAGGCTTAGCTTCTCGTTTGCGGCAACAAGTTCCGATGTCCGCACATTGACTTCGCCTTCGAGCCGCGCGGTCATGGCGCTCAAATCCTTGTGCGCCTCGATGATGTCGTCCATCATCATGTCAAGGCCGCACATTGCCTGCGTGAATTCGTCGTCGGGATCGAGCCCCATCACGTCGACCCGTTTTGAAAAATCCCCTACGGATATGCGCGCAAAAATATCGGTCATGCGCTCGAGATTCTTGCGCACCGTTTCGCGGTATTTGCCGGGATCCGGATCGGTCATCCGAGGAACTCCTCTTTCATGCGCACAGCCACGTGACGGCATCCTGCTCGTCGGAAAATATCTTCAGCGCTTTCCGTGTCTTCGAAGAACTCTTGCCGACCTGATTGGAAACAGTGAGAATTCTGATTTTGTGCCGGTCCGTCAGTTTGTCGGCAAGCTTTTCCGTCATTTCGAACAGGCTGACCGAGTCTTCATCGTCGATGATCCCCTCGACGTTCTGGTATATTATCTGGGTCTTTTCGTCGAGCCGCATCGATATCTTCGCACTGCTCATTGCGCCTTTTCCCCGTTCAGCTTCAGCGCCTCGTTCATTGCGCCGGTCCGGTAGCCCCGGGTGTCGATGGCGACATATACGTACCCCGCCTGTTTGAGCGCGTCCTCGATCACCAGCCTTTCAGACCACCCTTTGTCAATTTCGGTTTCGACAAACTCGATCCGCGCAACATCCCCGTGGCTCCTCACTCTGAATTGCGTGAATCCCATGAGACCGAGAATTTGCTCGGCCTTCCCGACCCTGTCGAGTTTCGCTTTCGATATTTTCTCGCCATAGGGAAATCGTGACGCGAGGCATGCAAACGAGGGCTTTGCGGCTGTCGCCAGACCTGCCTGCCTGGAATAGGCGCGGATTTCCTCTTTTGTCATTCCTGCTTCGCACAGTGGCGAACGGATGGAGAGCTCTTCCAAAGCCTTCCGGCCGGGACGGTAATCTTTCAAGTCATCGACATTGCTTCCGTCAAACACGGCAGTATAGCCTTCCGCACGTGCAATGCCAACGATCTTGGAAAACAGTTCCTTCTTGCAATAGTAGCATCGGTGCGGAGGATTGTCGCTGAAACCAGGCACATCCATTTCTTCGGAAATGATGATCTTCTGTTTCATTCCCAGGGCAGACGCCGCCTGCTTCGCGCCATCCAATTCGGATTCCGGGTATGTGGAAGATTTCGCGGTGACAAGAAGCACCTTGTCGGAAAGAACGGTTTTGCAGGCCCACGCAAGAAACGTTGAGTCGACTCCGCCAGAAAATGCAACCACCGCAGACGCATTCTCCCCGAGTATTTCCTTCAATCGATCAAGCTTATCCACGGTATTCCTATCATGTTATGATGTCTGCTTCGTACGGTCCGGCCGCCCAGAAAAGGCTCCAGGATGCAAGCGTGTCAATATACAAATGGAATGGTCGCGACAACCAATGAGTTCTGAGATGCGCACACGGGGAAAACCCAAGTCAGAATCTCTTGTTTGAGGTCATTGTTCAGCCTCATGTTAAGCGGCTTTGCGTCCAGGACCTTGGGGTCCGAGACTCTTCCATGTTTGTCCACTGCAAATGAAAGGGTGAAGCTGCCTTTGCGAAAGGAAGTTGCTCGCCGCGCCAGATTTTCCACAAACATTACCCTGTAATACGTGTCCACGGTTTTCGCAATACCTTCCTGTGTCCTGGATTCCACGGACAAGCCCGCAAAATCGCGAAGAAGCGCCTGCTTCACGCTTGACTCCAAAGATACGGTATTCGCGCATTCAGGCACGGATATTTTGCCAATGAGCTTGACCGATCCTTTTGGAAAAAAAGAAGGCAAAGTGGATCCGGCCGTATCAAAGGCAGCGTAAGGCCTTCCTTCAATGAAGAATGACGATGCGTTCATGAAAACGTCCCAAACGGTATCAGCCGCAACGTCCCCTTTTTCGACCTTGGTTCGGAGTATGTCCGGAATGACTGACTTTTTGGGATCGGTCGACATGCGTGTGTGCTCGGCATAGCAGGTATCCTTGCCGCATATCATCACCAGACCGATGAAATGAACCTGGCACATGATGCTGTCCGGATTCGTTTTGGACTTGTAGTACGGTTGCATGTACCCGTTCATGACCGTGACAAAATCAACTGAATCGCCTGATTGCAACCGTGCCACATCGCGCCGGACCCGCCAGAAAATGCCATTGTTCTTAAGTTCGAACCTGTCGGAAACCGACAGGAACGGATACTGCCGGCTCAGGACTCCGTCACAGTGCCAGAACCCTGAGATCTTCTTCTTGATTAATGCGGTTTCGCCCGTGTCCAGCTCCACGAGATTTGCGTTGCCCCCATCCATGCGCGGTCGAAGCAGATTTCCCGGATTGCTGACGATTTTGATCAGGCTGTTTGCGACAACCAGGACGATGACAAAAGCGATCGCCAGGTACAGGGCTTTCTGAAATGACTTTTTCGAATCACCGGACGCCATGTTTTCCACCTGTTTTTGTTTCTCGTGAGGATAAAAGACTCGTTGCAGATCACAATATATATTATGAGTGAGAAATAATCGTAGTGATCCCTCTTATTGTGTCACAAGGAATTTGCAATGGAAGATGCGATCAGGAAAATCCTCACCGAAGTCGGCGAAGACCCAGAACGTGAAGGGTTGAAAGACACGCCGCAACGCGTTCGAAAATCGTATGAATATCTGATGCAGGGATACCGCGAAAAACCGTGCGACATTCTCAAGACCGCCATTTTTCACGAAGAATGCAATCACATGATCATCGTCCGGGACATCGAAGTCTACAGCATGTGCGAGCACCACATGCTCCCGTTCTTCGGCAGATGTCACATCGGATATATCGCGGAAAACAAGGTGTACGGCGTGAGCAAGCTCGCCAGGCTCGTGGATTGTTATGCCCGCAGGTTGCAGGTGCAAGAGCGGCTTACCCAGCAAATCGCGGCTTGCCTCATGGAGCCGATAAAGGCTGAAGGCGTTGGTGTGGTCATCGAGGCGCAGCATCTTTGCATGATGATGCGAGGCGTGACCAAGCAAAACTCCAAAATGATAACGTCCGCGATGCTCGGGAGTTTTCGAAGTGAGATCGCGACGCGCAATGAATTTCTCACCCTTATCGGGCTTGAGCGCAGCTGACCATATCGTGGGCTGTTTCTATCGTTTGATCGTCTGAGCCTTCATGCCGGCCATTTTCTTCGCATGCCCTGCCAGACCGATTTCTTGAATCTGCCGGATGCACGCGGCCCTGTCGGATTTGAAAAGTACTGCGAAAACCTTTGACATCAGATTATTAAACTTCTTGCAATCCTGCGCATTCGAAAATTCAGCGCACTCGGCGCAGGACGATATCTTTTTGTCGCTGCAGCAGTTCCGGATCTTGCACCAGGACGCTTTCTTGTTCTCGTGGCATCCGGGGCATCGCTCCTTCAAGTATGACCCGCACGCGCCGCAATAGAGTCCGCAATACGCGACAAGGCCGGCATCGTCAGTTATTTCACGCATGGTGTGTTCCTTTCGTTGAAGCTATTTCGTCTTTCCTGATTTCTTTACTTTTTTGCTATTCTCCAAGACCCTGAATTCAACAATCCGCCGCACCAAATCAAGCGGCAAAGGTTTATCCAACGGAAATTGCACCGACCCTTTTCCGCCAACGTACTCCGATAATTCCTTCTTAAACGCAGTGATCCCGCTTGACGTTGGGTAGAATCCGATATGATTCCTGAACGCGGCGAAATACACCAGAGAGCCGTTCTGCCTGTAGGCCGGCATTTGATAGCTTATTTTTTCCTCGGCATCCGGCGCTGCTTCCCGAATTACTTTTCTCAGTTTCTTGAGTCTCTCATGAATCTCTCGCGGACATTGGGCAATGTACTGGTCTATTGATTTTGGAAGATTCTTGGCTTGTTGCACGGCTTCTTCTCCTGTCTTGTTTGTCTATACCCGACCTTAATCGACGTGAATTGAGCTTCCCTCGCGAGCCGACCTCAGGAGAGCCAAAAGCACCGCGCAGTTTCCACGACTGTCCTCAAGCGTAATGCGTGAGGGGCCCTTGCCCAGAACCGCGTCCGCCATATTTTCTATGGCGCCGCAATAGTCCGGGCCGCCGTCAATCCCGATACTCTCAACCGCCTGATCGTCTCGTGTCAACTCCACGTTGCACACCTGACCTGGCCGAAACGGCTGTGCAACCCTAATTGTGCCCGTACTGCCGACAATTTCCATTTCGACTTTGTAGGGAGATGTAAAGCCGCAATCAAACTGCAACAACACTCCGTCCGGAAAACGCAACTGTCCCGCAAAAGTCTCATCAACACCTGACGGGGTCATTTGTGCCCATCCGAAAGCCTCAAGGGGTTCCTTTTCCATGAGGAATCTTGCGTAGCTGACCGGATAGCAGCCAACATCCCATAAACTGCCGCCGCCCAAGGCAGGGTCAAATCGCACATCGGCAGGTCTATTCAAAGTAAATCTGAACGTACCGCGCATGAGCCGCACCCGGCCGATTGCGTTTTCCAGAATGAGTTTCCGTACCCTCAGGATTGCGGAATGATGTCGATACATAAAAGCTTCGCAGACAACAACACCTGCCGCGTGTGCCGCCTCGGCAACCTCGTCCGCTTCCTGCAGCGAGAGTGTCATTGGCTTTTCGCATAGCACGTGTTTCCCTGCCTTGATTGCAGCGAGAGTCCATTGGGCATGCAGGGCGTTGGGCAGCGGAACATAAACAATGTCGATATCAGGATCAGCCAGAAGGTTTTCGTAGTTCGCGTAGACACGTGGTATTGAGTATTTCAGGGCTTCCGCCTGCGCTTTTTCCAGAGAACGACTGGCGATTGCGTGGACGCATTGACGCTTCGAGTCCACGATTGCCGGAATCACCTTGCGGCTGATTCTGGCGGTGCCAAGTATCCCCCAGCGCAGTACGGTCATTTCTCTCCCAGGGCCGTAGTCGGGCCGTGAAATCGCTCAATGTGTTTTTCTTGCTGCTTGGTGCGAAAAGACAAAAATGAAAAAGAGAATAATAACAAAAATGGCTGCCGAGGCGGCGTAACGGCTTACCTCCAGACCGCCCTGGGTCAAGGGCTTGTCGAGAAAGTCTCCGGCAACGGCGCCAAGTGGACGAGTAAGAATGAATGCCGCCCAAAACAAACCCGTGCGCGATATCTTTGTCCGGTAATATGCCGCGGCGATCACGAGAAGCATGGCGCCAAACAGCATGGCGCCGCGCACATAGCCGACGCCCGCCGTATCAGCCGTCCAATCGCCCAGCGCAGTACCAAGGGTCTGGGAAAACATTATCGTTATCCAGTAGAACATTTCGGACTTCGGAGAACTCACGGTATTCACGGAAATTGAGCCGAGCGTTCGGTGCCAAATGAACAGGGACGTCATCAACAAGGTGAAGAGAAGTGCCGTTCCTCCGGCGTAGCCGATATGGAGCGAGCGATCCGCATAGTCCGCCATTGTCGTTCCTATCGTCGTTGTCGCAATAATTGTTATCCAATAAATGAGAGGATGAAATTTCTTTGCCGAAATCTGGATTATGACCGCAACCAGAAATACTATCGCAAATATTCCGGTACTGACCAGATAGCCAAGATTCATGGACATTGAGACGGCGTCTCCCCCGGTCTCGCCCAGTGTTGTTGCCAGGATTTTCATAATCCAGAATAGCAGCGTTACCGCCGGGACCTTGCTGAGCGTCTCTTGCTTTGTTGTATTCAATCTATTTCTCAAAGGTTGTCAAACTCTGTCCAAGTATTCAAAATACTATTAGACTGCATGATGAACTACCGTCTTGTAACCAAGCCTGCCTTGCGCAGGCTGGTCGTTTTCTTGGTTTTTTTCTCTAAATGGCCTTATATTAGGCTTAAGCACTGGCATGCAATGCCTGTAAATCGGTTGAAATGTCGGGAATGCTGTCAACACTTGGCGCAAAGGATTGATGTCTATGAAGCTTTTTCTTCTTTGTCTAGCGGTCTTGTTTCCAGTTGGGTCTGCGAATGCTTTGTTGCTCAACGGAGCAAACGTTCCCAAGGACCATATCATCGTCTACATACTGATCGGTCATTCCAATATGGCTGGGAATACCACCGTCGGATCGGATGGAGTGACTGCGCCGCGAATCTGGAATTACCAGTGGTTTTCAAATAAGCAATGGGTTGCTGCCAAGGAAACCCCTGGCAATATGGCGAATGGGCTTTCTTCCAAGGGAGAGGGCGGCCCGGGAATGTCCTTTCTCAAAGACATGGCCGCGGCCTACCCATTGTATAACTTCGGGGTCGTATCCAATGCCTCCTTGTCCGCCACGTGCAAGGGAATCAATGATGGCAGTAATAGTTCCGGAACGCCCGCCGACAGCAACCGTTACTGGAAGGGCGCTCACCTCTATAACGAAATCCTTGCAGCCGCCAAAGCAGTGCAGGCCAGCGTGACGTTCGGAGGAATCATCTGCATGCTGGGTAGCGTAGAAGCCACCCGCACGAACGATTCCGTGTGCAGAAATTTCGGCATCGACATTGCCCAGATGGTGAAGGATTTCCGGTCGGATCTCGGCGAGCCCAATCTGCCTTTCATCATTGGAGAATACGAAAACGGAGCTACAGGAACTTTCAGCCTGACCTTGCCGTGGCCGAAACTCGTGGACGCGGGAATCAAATCAGTTCCGTCGCTGCTTTCGCTTTCGACAACCATCAATTCTGTTGGGATAGCCATGGCTGATGATCACCATTACACGACCACGGACCCGGGAAGACCGGAATTTTCACGGCGTGTGGTGGCAATGATCAAGAGCAAAAACTGGTTTCCACCCCCGAGCATCACCGCTGCAGTCGACAATAGAAAAGACGTGCAGGTGCTGAGCGGCAATGCAAAAGCCTCGAACCATGTCGCATTCCTTCCCGCCAAGGGCATGGAAGTCATCCAGGTACCGGGCGCAGTGCAACGCGGTTTTCAGGTGGATGGAAAAAGGTCGGCAGAATCACCACCGCACGTTCGCTGAGATCCAAACCGTTCTTACGGGAGTATCGTGAATTGGCTCTTCGTGACTGAGATCTGATTGGGATCGGAAGTATCGTATTGTTCCACCCGCAGCAGGCATTGTGAATCGTTCGCAAAAGTGATCGTCGTGCCGACAAAATCAAAAGTGCTCGGTATCTTCCAGAAAAAATTCTCCCATTGAGCGGTTCCCGGGAAAATTGAGCTGACGGAAAGGTACAGTCCCCACGTCTTTCCATTGTCCGGCGAAAGTTCAACGTCCACCGCAGCAATATCTGTCAAGCCCTTGCCCTGAACTTTCCAGGTCACCTTAAGAGTGTCGCCGACATGAAACGTTTCCCCGCCTTTGGGGGTAAGCAATACAATCTGCGAGCTGTCTGCAGAGGGTCCGGTTGCCGATTTGCTGCAACCGCTCAATGGCAAAAGCGTCGAAGAGGCGGCAAGAACCACCGCAATCGCCGCAGCAACGAAAGACGTGATAGAAGTTTTTTCGGAAACCATATTTCCCCTTTGGTAGTGCGGTATTTCCAATAAAAAAAGGCTCCAAGTACAGCCTAATTTCGCGGTAGTTAGAGCCTTTACTAAAATGGAGCTGGTCGGGATCGAACCGACGACCCCCAGACTGCCAGCCTGATGCTCTCCCAACTGAGCTACAGCCCCAATTTAATCCTAAACAAGCTTTAAAAATTACTTCAAAAGCCTAAAGATGTCAACTCTAAACATGCAACTCACCCCTTCTTTACTATCCTCGCCCACGTGTCCTTGAGCGACACCGTCCGATTGAACACAGGGCTTCCCGGCCTGCTGTCCACAAGGTCTGCGCAGAAATAGCCGACGCGTTCGAATTGGAATTTGTCTCCGGGCTTGGCATTTCCCAAACCCGGCTCCAATCGCGCGCTGCGATTGACCTGCAGGGAATTGGCGTTTATCAGAGACTTAAAATCCAACCCCTCGGCAACGTCATTCGGATCTTCTTTTGTCAGCAGGTAATCGTACAGTCGCACCTCGGCGCTTATACACCGGTCTGCGGAGACCCAGTGAATCGTTGACTTAGGCGACCTGCCGTCAGGCGCAGACCCGCCCCGCGTTGTCGGATCATAGGTGCAGTGCAGGGCTGAAATCTCGCCGGTAGCCGGGTCTTTTTCAACACCAATGCAGGTGATGAAATACGCGTACCGCAACCGCACTTCCCTGCCCACGGACAGGCGGTAGAATTTCTTCGGCGGGTTTTCCATGAAATCTTCTTTCTCAATGTATATGACTTTTGTGAACGGCACTTTTCTGCTTCCCATGGCCGGATCTTCGGGGTTGTTCACGGCATCGAGCTCTTCGACCTGGCCGTCCGGATAATTGTCGATGATCACTTTCAGCGGATTCATCACGGCCATGGCGCGGGAAACGCGTTTGTTAAGGTCTTCGCGCACGCAATGTTCAAGAAGCGCGACCTCGACCATGCTTTCGCGCTTTGCAACGCCGATGCGTTCGCAGAAATTCCTGATAGCCAAGGGCGTATAACCTCTGCGGCGCATGCCGGAAATCGTTGGCATACGAGGGTCGTCCCAGCTGGTGACGAATCCTTCCTGGACCAGCTGGAGCAATTTACGTTTGCTCATGACCGTGTAGGTCAGGTTCAAGCGCGCGAATTCGATCTGCCGCGGGTGGCTCGGCACCGGCGCCTGGTCCAGGAACCAGTTGTACAGCGGTCTGTGGTCTTCGAATTCAAGGGAGCACAGCGAATGCGTGATGCCTTCGATGGAGTCTTCCAGGCCGTGCGCCCAGTCGTACATCGGATAGATGTTCCATCTGTCGCCCTGACGGTGATGCGGGACTTTCAGGATGCGGTACATCGCCGGATCGCGCAAATTGATATTCGGAGATGCCATGTCGATCTTCGCCCGCAAGGTATGCGAGCCGTCAGGAAATTCACCTTTACGCATACGCTCGAACAGGTCGAGGTTCTCCTCGACCGTCCGGTCACGAAACGGACTGTTTTTTCCGGGCTGGGTCAGGGTTCCGCGGTATTCCCTGAGCTGGTCCGCGGTAAGATCGCACACATACGCCTTGCCCGCCTTAATCAAATGGACGGCCCAGGCATGCATCTTCTCAAAGTAATCCGACGCATAATAGAGGTGCTCGCCCCAGTCGTAACCAAGCCACTTGACGTCGCGCTGAATGGATTCGATGTATTCGTGCTCTTCCTTGCTCGGATTGGTGTCATCGTATCGCAAATGGCACTCGCCGTTGAACTCAATGGCCATGCCGAAGTCGATGCTGATCGCCTTTGCATGACCGATGTGAAGATACCCGTTGGGTTCCGGCGGGAATCGAGTCACGACCTTTTTACACGTTCCGGATTTGATGTCTTCTTCAATGATCTCGCGAATGAAATTCGCGGGTTTCTCGGTTTCCGGGACCGGAATCTTTTCATCTGCCATAAATACCCTACCCTCTTTTTTGAACCTTTTTCTTGTTAGTGCGCTTCTCCATAGTGGCGGACTTTGCTATCTTCTTTAGCTCATCAGCGTCCGCCTTGTCTTTTGGTCTTTTTGATACAACCTTGCTGCGCAGTAGATCACGCAGCGAAATGACATTCATTGAAACACCAAGATATTTTACTCGCTTTTTGTGAGAAAAGACATCTTTGTTCGACGCACCCTTTATCCGTGTCAAGATATCAATGCGATTTGGTTCTACCCCCAAATGCATTGCCGCGCCCTCGATTTCCAAGATTTCTTGTGATATGCCAGCTTCGCCGAATCCGAATTCTTTCAAGGCATTCATAACCTTTGGTGCATTTTTTCGGGAAGGCAACACAAGCACATCGAAATCCTGCGTCGTTCGAACATATCCGTAATAATTAACCGCAAACCCGCCAATCAGGACATACGCGACATCGTTCTTTTCTAGAAGAGCAATGAAATCCTTCATGTCGCTGGTAAAGATCATTCTCTACCACTTGATTCTTTCGATCTTGACGGTGCGAACAAGAGGATCATGCGTCCACTTTCTTCCCCAGACACGTTCTTGAAGAATGCCGAATTCCCGCAATCTCTTTGAAGGTGACATTCTTGCCAGCCTGCGGTGTTCATCCTCATTTTCTTCTTCAAAGGAGAAGAATACTTTTAGGATCTTCTCGTTCTTCGCTGGAAGCTTTTTCATAGCCAACCATTTTCCTATTTGATCTTTTCAATTGCCATAGTCATACGCCTGATGACGGTTTCTTTTCCCAGGACTTCCATGAGCTCGAACAACCCCGGACCAAAGCTGACCCCGCTGATCGCCAGGCGCGACGGATGCACAAGGTCTCCCAGACCGATGCCCGAGGTTTGCGCGTAGTCGTGGTACAATCCCTCGAGCGCAGCCTGCGTAAACACGTCCAGCCCTGAAAGTTTTGCGATCAGAGACTGCAGCGCGGCAACGGTCTGGACAATGAAATATTTCTTCGCCGCCTTTTCTTCGTAGGAGTCTGGATCGTGAAAAAAATAGGATGAATTGTCGACAATTTCCGTGATGCGCCGTGACCTGTCCTTCAGCAGGCGGATGACACTCAGCAGATAGGGATCGTTATCCGGTTTGTCAGCCGCAATTACGCCCTTTTCCCTCCACAGTTTGGCCGCCGTCGCCGCCAGACTTTCGACCGTAGACTCAGCCATATACCGGCCGTTCATCCAGTCGAGTTTCTTTTCGTCAAATACCGCCGCCTTCGGAGAAATATTTCCTATTGAAAATGCAGAGGCGATTTCCTCCCGACCCATTTTTTCCCGTTCGTCGCCCCCACCGGGTGACCATCCGAGCAGCGCGAGATAGTTGAACAGCGCATCCGGCAGAATACCCCTGATCTTGTAATCCATGACCGAGGCCGCGCCCTTGCGCTTTGACAACTTGCCGCCCGACGGGTCCAGAATCACCGGCATATGCGCAAACAGCGGAAGCTGCCAGCCGAATGCCTCGTACAGCAGGACATGGCGCGGCGTGGAGGCTATCCACTCGTCTCCCCGAAAAACGTGCGTGATCGCCATTTCGTGATCGTCAACCACGTTGGCCAGATGATACGTAGGAAACCCGTCTGATTTCAGCAGGACCAGGTCGTCGAGGATATCGCTTTTGTACTCGATTGGACCCCGAATGATGTCATTGAAGACGACTGTCCTTGCAGGCGGCACCTTGAACCTGACGACGAACGGGACACCGCCGTCGAGCAGCTTCTTCTCTTCTTCTTTGGAAAGATCGCGGCAATGCTTGTCGTAGCTTGTGGTCAGCTTTTCCTTTTCCCGCGCTTTCCTGACTTCGTCGAGCCGCTGCGGCGTGCAAAAGCAGCGGTATGCCAGACCCTTTTCAAGCAGGCCGCCCACATGCGCCGCATATCGTTGCGTCCTTTCGGATTGAACGTAGGGGCCGTATGCTCCGCCCTTGTCCGGGCCTTCGTCCCAGGTGAGACCGAGCCATTTCAAGCTTTCGTAAATCTCGGCAAGCGCGCCCTCCACATACCGTGTCCTGTCCGTGTCTTCGATACGCAGGATAAACGTGCCGCCCTGGTTCTTTGCAAAAATGAAATTGAACAGCGCAGTCCTGGCCCCGCCGACGTGCAGATATCCGGTCGGAGACGGCGCGAAACGAACTCGAATTTTTCCTGCCATGAGCTATTGTTCCTTTGAATTAACGCGTTGCGACATTCGGATTCGACACTGCAAGAATCTTTCCGAGTCTTGTCACTGCCTTTTTCCCGAAAACATGTTCGAATTCATCGAGCTTGGTCCGCATGAATTCCGTTTTCCCATGACATTGCTGTTTGAACTCCGTCAATTCTTTCCGCTTCCGGCCGAACTGATGCATTTCGCCGAACACGAATGCCCTGAGCAGGTGCAGAACGGTCATGGCCGGGTTCTCAACTATCCTGGCTTCCAGAAAATCCAATGCCTCGCTGAGCAGATTGTCCTGACACAAATGATACGTCGTGATCACCATCTCGATTTCATTAAGGGTTTTCTTGATTCCAATGAGCCGCTTTCGCAGCAATTCCACATCGACATTCGGCTGCGAGCCGCCATAATGCATGATGAGCTTGTGCAAGGCCTGGATATTGTCCGGATTGCGGGCCAAAAGCTGTTTGAGGCATTCCTCCTCTTTTTCCGTTTCGCCCTGCTGTTCATACAGATCCGCGAGCCGCAGGCGGGAAAAATAGTTTCCCGGCTCAAGCGCTATTTCCTGCTCCAGGCTGCGGATGGCGGCCGGGATGTCTCCCAGGGCAATGAACGACGTTGCCAGATTATGGTACGGAAGCGCATATTGATCGAAGACCACCGAGGCTTTTCTGAACCAATCAATGCTTTCCTTGTAATTGCCGACATACGAGCTCACTTCACCAATAAGAATATAGATATCCGCAAGATCGCGGCAGTTTTCCTCGTTCTTGTTCTCCATTTTTTCAAAAAACTCCGCGACCTTCGCGAGTTTGCCTATGGCAGCGGAGCATTTGCCCTCCACGCACAATGCGTAGGTCCTGTTCTCGATGAACTCCGAAACGTCCTCGTATGCAATGGACAAACTCGTTACGCTCTCGCAGAGCTGCGCCAACGACAACGCCTCATGAACGCCGGGTTTGCTTTTCGTCGTATGTTTTCCTGTTTTTTGCATCCTACCGCTTTCTGAATTGCTGGACTTTGTTCAGCTGATTGTAATAGACTATCTGGCTTCCCGAAATCGAAAGTAAGGCGTTCTTCGAAACGTGGTTGCATGCCTCGGCAAGCGATTGGACGCCTGTCTTGGAAAAGAACACCCAGTTTCCAATGAGATAATATCCTTTGGGCAAGTCCCTCACCGTCAACCTGAAACCGCAATGCCCGATTGCCTCGGGACCGGCCTGGGATTTGAATAAATACCCTGAACCGGACAGATACCGCTCGTCCATTGCCGCGTCGAGCAGCCACCCGTAGCCGATCGACCCGTTGTGCACTGCCATGCACGAATGATTCGGATTTACCTTGATCAGGGTGTCGGTACCGTGGAGAGCGTTGAATCCGAGTGAAATCCCCTGGCTGGGAACGGTGAAAGCAAAATCACTCGCTTCCTTTCGCAGGACCGGCGTCATTTCTATGTACGCCTGGGAAAACCATGTCTTGAAACGGACGGGCAGGTGAACGTATACCGGCACCCGTACCATCTGCGGATAACAGATCTGGTTCACCGCCGCATGGCTGCCCTTGAAGAAGAACCCGAGGCTCAGGTGGAAATCCCCTCTCCTGATCAACCGGACCGGTCCGGCCTTATAGCGTTTGACAAGACACACGATGTTATTCTCCGTCAAGGTAACAGGCAGCAGGCCCCACAGTCCCTTGCAGAAGATCCTGATGCGAAGTTCATTGGTTACGTCGACGTATGAATTCCGGACGAAATCCATGATCCCGGCACTGGTAAAATGGAAACGGTTGTGCCCGAAGCAGGCATAATAGTACGGGGTCGTGAGTTTTTCCTTCTTTTCGTCATAATTGATATACGAAACATTCGACGGCTTCACCAGAGTATCAGAAACGATGCCCACGTATCGCACCGCCGCGTCATGGCGCACCGCAACCGATACGACAGCGGCCGATGTCTGCGGGACAGGCGCGGAATCGGCGTCCTCCCAGAGGAAAACGATTTCGTCAGCCGTGTCAAGAATACCGGTTCCCCTGTTCGGTTCCCTGCCGCTTGGGCACACGTAATCGCCCGTCGAATCGATTTCATCGATCTGGAACGGAATGCATTCGCCGGAACGGTTGACGACCCGGAGGTTTTTTATGGGGGCGCCGAGTAACGACGGCACCATTTTTCCAACGATGACGATCGGCTCTGACATGGCTGTAAAACAGAGAAAAACAAGCAGCGCCGTTACGCCGGCGGAAGCGCGGGCCGTTTTTCTAAGAATCCGGCGAGAGACTACGAAACGATAATCCGAATTTGCGGGCATGCAATAAAATAAGTAACTTCAAGAGTGAGTAGCGAGGATTCGGTGTTTTTGGATCCAAGATTTTCATGCCGTTCACAACAGGAGTTATGACACCCTTCTGGTTCATACGGATGTAATCGATTGCCATTTGCTGCGGGAAAATGCTGTTGTCAACGAAGCCGCCGTCCAAGGCCGACCTCAGAAAAACAGGCACTACCCAGTCCTACGCACTCAGCAATCCGAGGCGGTGGCTGGATTCAACGTATACCCGCCGTTTGGGGCCGGATAATGAAAAAGCGGCATTCAAGATATGCCTGAACATGGCTTTGACTGATGCCAACCGTTCGTACATTCTGAGGGTCCGAACGCGAAATCCGATACCCCTGATGATGCGGGGAAAATCCTCTTTAACTTCTTTTTCGGAAATCCGCAGCACATTGTATCCGCATGCGCGAAGGTATGCGTCCCTTTCCTTCTGCACGTGACAGCCGCCGCGACTGATTTCCACAATCAGTTTGAGCTTGCGGCAATAAAAATTCACGACATGGTTTCCGATAGGATAGTGGCGCCTGAACCGCGCGCCGTCCAGCCCGTTCGATAGTCTTTCCCAGAGTTTTCCCTCGGCCGTTGTCATTCTGCTCCGCATGTTTTGCGCGCTCTTGACGATGAAAATCGGGCTATACATAGTGCGAACCATACAAACTCCTGTGGTTATATGTCTTCTCTGAAAAGTTTAACGACTTTGCCGATAACTTGCAGATCCTGGTCTGCATTAACCGTAATGGGCGCCATGAAATCGTTGTCCGGGATCAGTTTGACGCAGTTGGCCTCCTGCTTTACATATTTGAGCGTGACATCATTGCCGATACGGACCGCCGCCACGTCCTTTTGCGTGACAAAGGTTTGCCGCTGCACAATAACAATGTCATTGGACCTGATGCCGCGGTTGATCATGGAATTGCCCTTGACGCGCAAGGCGAATTTGTCGCGGCGCTCATTGGTAATGCCCAAGGCGTCCAGCTCCATCCATGTTTCGACATTCTCTATTGCCTCTATGGGAGCCCCGGCGGCGATGCTGCCCAGCAACGGAATTTTGGAGCTTGAACTTTCAAGCTTGCGATTGACCCGCAAAGGAGTCACGTTACTGTTCCTGCCTTTCGACAGCGAGATAAAACCCTTTTCCCTGAGTGCAGAAACATGGTTTGTCACGGAATTGACCGAGTTCCATTTGAATTTTCTGGCGATTTCTTCGTACGTTGGAGACGCACCCGTTTCCAGGTAATGCGACTCGATGAATTTCAAGACCATTGCCTGCTTCGCTGTCAGGGAGTTTTCCTGAGAATTTTCTGAGTAAATTTCCATAGTACCGTCTTCCTGATTTTGAGGCTTTATGTATGTGCATCACAGCCTACGTGTATAATATACACTGACTGACAAAGATTGTCAATATCTTTTTTACAGCACAGCTCACACCGATGCCCCCCCCCTAACCTCGCAGGGGGAGTTTTTAAAAAGTCCCTCTTGAAAAATGCTTGCCTAATGCGTATACTTTAGCCCATATCAGTACTTGATAGAAAGTCATTCTGCGCAGTACCCGATTTCTGTTACCATCATAAGACAAAGGGGTGCATCTATGAACCTTCGCGTTTTGCTGCTTTTGACGTTTCTCGGAACATCTGCCACAGCCGCAACGATCTCATCAGTTTCAACGGGCGGTGACTGGAGCGATTCCCTCACCTGGGTCGGACATGTCATTCCCGGCCAAAACGATGATGTCATTGTCAACGGCACGGTTTCCCTGACCGGCACAGCGGTGTGCAGGAATCTCTCGATCAGCCAGACCGCGATTTTTCAGAATGGCGGTTCACTCGGCTGGGTCGTGCCTTCGATAAAGGGTGATCTTGTCAATAACGGAACAATCCGTAATAGCCTGACGAGCGGCACCATCGAGGTCGAAATCTACGGCAACATCACAAACAACGGCGTCTGGACACCGGACAGGACATGCATTGCGTCGTCACAGGTGCAGACGATTTCCCAGGCGTCCGGAACGGAGTTTCACAGCTGGATAACACGGAAAAATTATTACGGTACTTCAGACACGTTTGCGCTTCAGGCGGCAAGCGACCTTGTTTTCAATCTGGATTCCTATGGTTACGACGGCATGGGTTACAAATCCAGTACGCCGAATTATTTCTGGAGCGTGCTTGACATGGCGCATCATAACCTGACACTCAAACGCAGCACCGCGTTCGGCAGGGCCGTACTTTGGAACACGGCGACCGTTACCGTGGACGATTCCAGCAGCATCTATGATTTGAGCGTCCGTGATGCCGTAACGCTCGCAGACACCGTCACGTGTACAACCGCAAATGTCACCTTCAACGGAACTACCACGATTTCCGGGATTTTTCAGAATGGCGGCAGCCTCGGGTGGCTGAATCCCGTTTTCAACGGAACATTGATCAACAACGGAATAATTCGCAGCAATCCCAAGGGCAATACGCTCAATATCAACCTGTATGGCGATGCGGTCAACAATGGCAGCTGGAATCCCGGCATGGCATATTTCGGCGGGACAAAGATACAAGCTATTTCACAGCAGGCTGGTAAAGAATTCCGCGGCAGTTTCAAACGTACGAACAGCGACGGCGCTTCAGACACTTTGCCTCTTGTTGCCGCAAGTGACCTTACCCTGAACCTCGGTACATACGATGGCATGGGATACAAAACAGCGTATTTCTGGAGCGTGCTTGACATGGCGCATCACAACCTTACAATCAAAGGCGCCACGTCGTTTTTTCGTACCGTACTCTGGAACAGCGTGACACTTACCTCTCTCGATTCGTCGTCCATGTATGATTTGTCTGTCCGTGATTCGATCACGCTGGCCGGTACCACTACGTTTACCAACGGTAACGTTACGCTGAACGGCTTTGCAACCATCGCTGATACGCTGCAAAACGGCGGGGGTCTGGGTTGGTTTACCATTACGGCCGCCGGCGGCCTGTGCAATCAGGGAGTCATACGCAACAATCCGAAAGGCAATGCCCTGCAGATTTCCGTGGGCAGAAACGTCATGAATGCAGGCTCGTGGAAAAACGATCGCACCACGCTTGTGGACAGTGTCAACCAGATAGTCAGCCTAATAGGCGGCAAGCCGATTCTCTCGAATGTCCGTTTCCAGGCCCTGTGGGCCTCCGGTCCCTATCAGTGGCAGCGTGCCGACACCAATTGGGGCGGCGGTAACAAGGAGCTTTCTTTTGACTCCCTGACCCTTTCGTACGCAGCGGTATACCGGTGCAAGAAGGCGGATTCACTCTCCCGCACTATCACGGTGCAGAACGGTACCGTGGCAGTCAAACAACCCGGAAAAGGCGATGCGCCTTTCCTGCAGCGGATCAGACAGTTCTCCTACAGGCTTATTGCGTCGCGGAACATGGAACTTCGGATATCCACACCGTCGGAATGTGCTTTCCATGCGCAGCTCTTCAGTCTCAGCGGTAAAGTCATCGCAGAGTCGAAGGGAATCCTGCCCGCGGGCGACAACATTATTCCATGGAACCGCGGTGTTTCGCGCGGCGCCTACCTGTTCCGGTTGACGGCAGGGTCGAAGATCTTCAAGAAGCTGGTAACGATCGCGGGAAAATAGCGTTTTTGGACAGATAACCGAGAGTCTTCAATCCTTGCGCCCGCAGTATATATTCCGTTGCGGAATATATACTGCGGGCCTTTGCCTACCGCACGATCATGATCTTGCCTTTTGTCAGAACGCTTCCCTTGAGGTCGGTGATCGCGTAGAAATACAGGCCCGAGGCAACAAACTCGCCTCGTTGGTTCTTGGTGTCCCATTTCCATTGCGGCTTTTTGCCCGGATCGCTGACCGAGAAATGGATGCCGATTCCCGCGGTTTGCGTATTGTAAAGGGGGTTTGCGTTCATGCCGAATATCTTGATCACCACGTCGCTCACGTCTTTTCTCAGCAGGTGAAGGTTTGTAAACCAGATGCCGCAGGGATCGGTTGCCGCGTTTCGGCAATGCCGTGGGTCGCTTCCCGGTTTGTACGGATTGGGATAGGTGTAAAAACCCGTGTTCTCGGTGTAGAAATACCAATCGTGGCTCGCGATCGTCGCGGCTGTGTCCGACGGCAGGTTAACGGTAGTGTCGTACCTGAATGCTTTTGAAAATCCTTTGAAAAAGCAATGGATGCTGTCGTTGGAAAAGAAAACGGTCTTCGGCTTTATGGTGATCTGCGTGCTGTCCGAAGAAAAGGAAATGCTCTTGAAAGAAAGTGTCGAATCGAAATACGTCGACGACAGGGTGAAACTCCGGTTCTTCACCGACGTGTCGGTATCAAAGGTTCCGGCATACACACGGTCTGAAAAGCCCAGCACAATGGTAGGATGTATCGAAGCATGCGATGCGCTGTCCGGTTTGGACGATATCACTGAAATGGATTTGACCGCAAAATGCCATTGGGTCTTGTCGCCCGTGCTCAGAACCTGTTTTCCGGTCAGGTCAATCGAGTACCGCAAACTGTCTTTTGTCATCAAACCCTGGTACGCGCAAAACACGGTGTCGCCGTAGAAGAACCGTCGTGCGGGATAATACACCACGCTGTTGCGCTGCGTTCTCACCGAATCGAAAGCGATTTGTTTTCCTTTGCTGAACGCGGTACTCACGATGAGCTGCTGGTTCCCGCGCCTGGCAGTGTCCACGCTTGCGGCTGGAATACTGTCCGTGAACTTGACGCTAATGGCCGTAGCGGGCGAAACGTCGCTGGCATTTTTAAGAGGAGAAACGCCGGTGTGCACCATGTCTTTCACGATGAACGACCATTGCTTGTCATCTTCAGTGGACGTTGTGTCGAACATGGACATGGGAATTCCGTTTTTGTTAAGGTCGACCGGATAGCCCATGCTGTCCCTCGCCCACCGCGCCCGGTAATAGCAGGTAACCGTGTCGCCGTAGAAGAACTGCTTGGCCAACCGAAACGTCACGGTGCTACCCGACACGACGATTGAGCTGAAAACCACCGGCGCGTTGTTGAAATATTTTGACCTGACGATCAGGCACCTGTTGTTTGTCTTTGCCGTATCAACGGTCGTGGGAAGCGGCGGGCCGGAAAAGGTCAGGGATAGTTGCGTACCGGCTGAAATGCCGGTGTCATTGTCTTTGGGATAAACCGAATCGATGGTGTAGGTGATGCTGTCGACCCGAAGCGGGATCGCGGTGTCGGCGTTAGCCGTGCGGACTGCGGTCTTGTGCACGTCAAGTCCGTTGGGACCGTGCGGCGTCTTTGCCATGTCGGTGATTGCCGTGGAAATCTTCACCACGATCGAGTCGCCCGGAATGAAAAAACCCGGCGGCGGCAGAAAATTATTGTAATACAAACTCGGCGCGGTGTAGCGCGGCGTCAATGTCAGCACGCTGTCGCCCGCGGTCCAGGCCCGGTCCAGGGCAATCGGAGGCGGAGGATTGGACATGCGCTTTTCAAAAACGCTGTACGCGCTGAGCGCCGCTCCCGCGCTTGCGGTATCCATGGGTTCGGAGAACTTCACGGCTATCTTGGCATGCGGCGGGAAGTTGTATTGCGCGGCTTTGGCGGCGGCCGCCTTTTTCGCAAGCCAGTACGGTTTGTCCTTTGGGAAATCGAGGGTTATGGAAAAGATCCTGGGAAGATCGTTGTATTCCAAAGCAACGGGGATCGTATCGTATTGGTGGCTGAAATCATTTGTCGCGATGACGATCGTGTCGCGCATGATGCCGTCGCCCGAAAGCTTGGACGCGTCGATATACACCGTGACCGTCTTGGTGGACCCCGGCGCAACCGCCACTGTGTCTATTTTCCCGTTTGCAAGCGAATCGAACAATCCACCGGCCGCCTGGTTCGGAACCCGTACCTGTATCCACGCCGAAGCCGCGCCCTTGAAACTCAGGGACATGAAACGAAGCGTATCGTTGCCCGTGTTGACAAGGGGAATTTGCACCGAATCCTTTGCCCCGCTGCCGATGATCAGCGACATGCTGTCCTGCAAAAGCTTCTTGGCCGCCTGAAACGGCTTGTTGGCCGACGTATCGGTGGCCAGCCAGGGGCTTTTCATGAAAAACCTGAGCGAATCGGTTTTGCCGAAACTGTCCGTGACCCGGACCAACATGCTAGAGTCTGACCGGGACGCGGCAAACGTAAACGACGACGCCGTGGTTGAGGTGTCTTTTGAGGCCATGGTGTACCGGTACGTCAGATGGTCCCAGAAGGTCACGTCCGTGTCCCTGGCGTTGACCGTCATGGAAATCAATGCGCCGACACCCACGGAAATCGTGTCTCCCTTGTGAATGAGCCGGCCCGCGGAAACCAGCGATGAAACGGCAGGGAAATGGTTTACCCTGAAGTAAACCGTGCGCGTGACCGTTGTTTCCGGATCCGCGAACGAAAACACGAGCGTATCACCGGCAGCGCGTCCGGAGGAAGCCTTGAATTTGTAAGTTTTGTTTGTTCCCTGCTGCGCCGAGTCCGTCTTTACCCGGTCCAGCGCGCAGTATGCTTTAAACTGGGGCGTGTTGTCGTTGGTGTCCTTGCAGGCGTACAGAAACGACATGGAATCGGTCTCTTGAAGGTTGAACGTCCTGGCTGTCACGATCTCCTGGGTGTCGATGATGCCGGTATGGTTCGTATCGAGCAACACAAATGCGTGCAATTGCGGCACGGAATTGCGCGTGCGGATGAAAAACGTCGTGGGCGTCGCGTTCCAGGCCTTCTTGTCCGATGCAGAAAACGTCAGGCCGATGGTGCTGTCCGATCGGCCGCACGGCAGGCACTTGATGGCGGTCGATCGTCCCGTAGCCGGGTACAAGGTATCAAGCGAATCAATGATCGCCGGGTAGCCAAAGACCCGCGAGTACAGCGTGTCCGAAGCGTCGGCGTCCCGCAGGGTGAAATGCATGGCCAACGTATCGCTTCTGGAAAGCACGGTGTCGGTGATGCCGAAATTCATGCCCGGGGATTTCGTCGCATTGACATACACGGAATCGAGCGCCGCAAACGAAGGCTTGGCGTTCCACCGCAATTGGCATTTGCGGACCAGCGGAGTCCCGAGCGTGTCCTGGCCGCGGTACAAAACGATCTTGTACTTAAAGAACCGGTACGGGCCCATGGTGGCTGCGGCCAGTGTGGCGGAATCCGCGGTGACCGGCACCCAGCCGCGCCATGCGGATTCATCGGCCGAATCCAGACCGACATGCACAAGGATTTTGGAGGAGTCGGTGTTCGGCGGATGAAACGTAATGTCTCCAACGGTAAACGAACCGGGCAGCAAATAGGCGGAATCAAGGGAATTGTCCATGTAGCGGGTGGATTTGGAAACCCAGACCCCGCTATCTGCGCGAACAGACCTGCTGGCCCACATCCTGGCGTTCACCAGGCTGTCCAGGGGCCAGGTCGCGGCCACGCTTCCTACGGAATCCATGGCGCAGTTCAGGGCGAATTGAAATGAGCTGGTGTACAGTTTGTTGCCGGGAGTCTTTGAGCTCGGAAGCCACACGTCGGAGAACCTGATCTGGTTGACGGCCGACGAAAACGGGACATACCCCGCGTAAACCGTGTCCCTGACTCCCTCGATTCTTACTTGTCCTAAACCCGTATTTTCCCGCATCCACACGACGGTGACGTACCGCCCGTTGGACGCGATGCAGGGATATCGCACGTTTGGACCGGGCTCGATGGCCTCGCTGACGGCGGAAAGCGGCCCGCCTCCCACGGTTATCGAACGGAATTGGATTCCGCTCGGGCTCCAGGAAACGACGCCGAATCTGTTGTCCGCGTACGCCGCAACCGGCGCATCGTCGTATGAATTATACAGAGTGAAGCTGTCCACCGGCGTATTCATGTCGAGGCTGTCGCCTTTGACAAGAGACGCGTCGTATGTCCTGCACCGCAGGCTCTTGGGATACCCGGGATTTCCCGATCCCACGGCCCACACCACCAGAACGTTTCCAATGTTGTCCGCGGCGATGGCCGGGTTGGAAACGTCGAAATGCGCGTCCGGAGGAGAGCTCGGATTTACCGCCACCACCCCTTCGATTCCCAGAAGCGTTATCGCATTGGCAGCCCTGGCCGCGCGGCGCATCTTGATGATCATGTCGTCCGACTGGTACAGCACCAGAAACGTGTCTTTTTTCCAGCAGCACTGGGTCGCCCTGGTCGCCATCCCGATCTTGGTCCTGGCAAGGGCCAGGTCGTTAAACAGAAGCAGCGAGTCGAATGGCGAACTCTTGTTGATAAAGGAGACCATGTCCCCGCCCAAACCCCGGTCCGCATGCAGGTATTTCGCCGGCGAGCGCACGGTGTAGGACATGATCGCCTTGGGTGTGCCCGTATCAACGCCCACCGGCGTTATCTGGAAGTCTCTTCTGTAAATAGTATCGTACACCGGCTGAAGGCGTATTCCTCTGAGCGAGTCGGCCCAGAAGAAGGTGAACCTTCCGTTTCCCCATCCGGCGCAGTCCGGCGCCTGCATGCGGTTATTCGTGTTGCTGGGACGGGCCACGGTCTCGATTTTGGCAAGAATGGAATTGCGGGCCGAAAGCTGCAGGCTGTCCTGGTTGATCAGGTTTGTCGAAAGAGAAAACACGCGGAAAAGCGAGTCTGAAAACGTACCGGGCGCGGCAACCTGGATCAGGGCAATAAGGAAGAGACAAGCGAAGCGCCCGCCTGAAAGCATGTTACGTTGAGAGCCGGTCATGCGTCCGCGGCCGCGGCATTGAGCCTTCGGACGTAGCCTTTTTGAGAAACGTCATCAATGGCTTCCTGCTCTTCTTTTCTGTATTCCTTTTTCCACCGGCTAAGCCTCTTTTCCTTGAGGATTTCCAAAACCCTTGTTTCCTTGCGCGCTTTCGCGAGGCGCTCCCGGATGTCGGCCAGCTGTGCCGACAGGGCCGAGAGGTCGCGGTCTTTGTCCCGTATTTCCTTTTGAAGTTGCCCGCGGTAGGAAATTGAAAGCCTGAGAGAACGCAGGTCGAGGACCTTGAGGCGCTGGATCTTTTCCTCGACGAAAAACTCCGCCAGGGTTTTTGCAAGGCTGTCGCGGTCACGCCGCGACGCCAGTATTTGGGCATTTTTCATGCCCAACTCTTTTTTGACTTCCTCTTCGGCCCGTTTCTTCATGTCAAGAAGCACGCCGAGCCTGAAATGAAAACGTTTCATTGTTTGCGTCTTTGCCGGCCGCCGAAGGTCAGACGCCTTTGCCAGCGGCCTTCTTGTCGATCTCGGTAAGCCGTTTTATCGTGTCGCCCAGGTCGGATTTCTCCGTCCTGCCCTGACGGAGGAACGATTCCAGCGCGTCGTGCACCTTGATACTTCTGTCCACCCGGTCGTTGGTTCCTGCCGCATACGCGCCGATCTGGATAAGGTCTTCGTTTTCCCGGTACGCGGACATCAGGTCCTTGATCCTGCCGGCCAGGCTGAGGTGGTCCCCGGAAATGACTTCGGGCATGCACCTGGAAATGCTTTCGAGCACGTCGATGGCAGGATAGTGATTGCGGTGCGCAAGCAGTCTCGACAGCGCGATATGGCCGTCCAGGATGCTGCGAGTCGCGTCCGATATCGGTTCGTCCATGTCGTCTCCGTCAACCAGCACGGTAAAAAGACCGGTGATGGTGCCCGTGTCCGACGTGCCGGCGCGTTCGAGGAAACGCGGCAGCATGGCGAAAACCGAGGGCGTATACCCTTTTGTCGCAGGAGGTTCTCCTATGGCCAGACCGATTTCGCGCTGCGCCGAGGCAAGCCGCGTCACGGAATCCACCATGAAAAGAACGTTCTTGCCCAGATCGCGGTAATATTCGGCGATAGTTGCGGCAACCATGGCGCCTTTGAGCCGGATGAGGGCCGGCTGGTCCGATGTCGCGACAACGACAACCGACCGCTTGAGTCCCTCGGGACCAAGGTCGCGCTCGATGAATTCCCTGACTTCCCTGCCTCGTTCGCCGACCAGCGCGATCACATTGACATCAGAGGTGCAGTTCTTCGCCATCATGCCCAGGAGTATGCTTTTCCCCACGCCGCTGCCGGCGAAAATACCGATGCGCTGGCCCTTGCCGATGGTCGCCATGCCGTCGATTGCCCTGATCCCGGTTTGAAACGGCTGGGTTATCCGAGCGCGTGACATCGGGTTAGGAACGCGGGAGAAGATCGGCCTGTGGGATTCGACCTTGACCGGGCCTTTGTCGTCAAGCGGGTTTCCGAGTCCGTCAAGAACCCGGCCGAAAAGCTCCGGCCCCACGCCGACCATGAGCGGCTTTTTGGTTCCCACAACGGTAAGCCCCGGATGAATGCCTTCCATGGGACCCAGGGGCATCAAAAGCGTCCGGTTTTTGCGAAACCCCACCACTTCGGCGCGGCCGATGCATTCGCCCATCCGTTCGATCAGGCACACGTCGCCGATGGACGCGGCCGGACCGGTTGACTCAATGAGAAGGCCGATGACTTCGGTCACCTTGCCGTAAATGCGCACGGGTTCGGCCTGCGGAAGCGCGGAAAAAAGGGGGCTGAAAAGATATTCGGTATTCATAGAGGAATGCCGTGACAAAATGGAAATTCCGGTTTTACTGCCTGGGAAGGTTCTCGGCCGCGATCGTGTTCTCCCATACCTTTTCCACGAAATCGGCGAGCTCCTGGATCTGTACACCGAGCCGCGCGTCGGCCACCCCGGAATTCGATTCGATGATGCACCCGCCACGCTCGATGCGGTCGTCGCTCTCGATGGTAATGGCCTCAACCCGTTCGCCGATGGGCAGCCAGAAATCCTTGCGCGACGAGACCCGTTCCATATCGTCCTTGGCAACGCGGATGACGAGTTTTTCGCGATCCGCGATATAGGAAAGGCTTTTCGAGATGACGGAAAGCACGACGTCGGGATTCACGGTGCATTCGTTCCTGATTATCTTTTTTGTCAATTCGAAGCACAGTTTCAGGAGGATCGCGTGGGTGCTGGTGTAGATCTGTTTTTTCGAGGTCTCCACGGCTGAAAGAAACGAGGCAATCTTTTCCTGGAGCTCCTTGACCTGCGCGTCGAAGACGGCCTTGGCCTTTTTGAGGCCTTCCGCTTCTCCGGCCGAACGTCCTTCGGCCCGTCCCTTGTCCTGGGCGGCCACGATCGCCGCCCCGGCGTTCTGCTGCTGTTTGGCGAGCCGCGCTTCGAGCGCGCTCACCTGCTTCTCCAGCTCCAGGATTCTCTTTTCGTCCGGGGAAAAGGCCTCTTTGGATTTTCCCGGCACATCGAACTCCTCGAACGAGAGCGGGTGCAGGGGAAAGTCCTCTGCCGCGTCCCGCTTGTTCTTCAGGATTTTCCGCAGCCCGACGGTCGCGGGGTCCTTGGATTTCAACAGATGGTCGATGAGGGTCGTAACATCGTCCGACGAGAGCGAAGATTTGTCCACTGGTGGCACTCCTTTACACGACGATTTCTTCGTCTCCGCCGCGTCCGCTGATAACGATCTCGCCGTCCTCTTCGAGGCGGCGAATGACGTCCACGATGCGCTGCTGGACTTCTTCGACGTCCTTGAGACGCACCGGTCCCATGTATTCCATGTCTTCCTTGATCATTTCCGCCGCGCGCGAGGACATGTTGTGGAAGAACTTCGTCTGCAGCTCCGCGGAGGCGCCCTTGAGCGCCATGGCGAGTTCCTTGGTATCGATTTCCTTGAGCACGCGCTGCATGGACCGGTCGTCGATAAGCAGCACGTCCTCGAACACGAACATGAGACTCTTGATTTCCGTGGCAAGCTCCGGGTTTTCGCGTTCCAGGTTGCCAAGGATGTTCTTTTCCGTGCCGCGGTCCACGCTGTTGAGCATCTCCGCCACTGCCTTGACGCCACCGATTTCGGACACGTCGCCGCCGAACAGAGACTTGACCTGGCCCACCAGCACCTCTTCCACTTGGTCAAGGGTGTCGGGCGAAATGCTTTCCATGGTCGCGATACGGGTCGCCACATCCACCTGCAGCTCCTGCGGCAGCGCGCCGATGATTGCGGCCGCGTTGCCCGCGTCCATGTGCGCAAGCAGAAGCGCGATGGTCTGCGGATGTTCTTTCTGGATGAAATTGACAAGTTGCTTTGGGTCGACGTTTTCGAGCAGGTTGAACCCGGTCGTGCGGATGGTCTGCTGGACTTTCTCTAGGATTTCCTTGGCCTTACGGGGGCCAAGGGCCTGTTCAAGGATTTCCCTGGCGTAATCGATGCCGCCCTGGGAAACGTATTGCTGTGCCACAGCGATGTTATGGAATTCCTCGAGCACCGCCTCCCGTATCTCGGGCGTGACGTTGTCGAGGCGGGCGATTTCCGTTGACAGGCGTTCTACTTCGTGTTCGTCAAGATTCTTCAGGATCTGCGCCGAGGACTCGGACCCGAGCGCCACCATGACGATCGCGGCCTTCTTGGGGCCCGGGATATTCTTAGCGATTTCCGAAGCGCGCGACGATGGCTTGTCTCCCGGCTCCGCTTTTTCCTTGTAAAAGCCGTCTTTCTTCTGTTTCTCGGCCGTCGCTTCTTTTTTTCCAGCCATTCGTCTCTCTCCGCGCTCAAACCTGGTTGAATGACACTGCCCGCTTCACTCTACTATATATAGTACACCTGCGGCGTTTGCTATTGCAAGGGCAAATTCCCGTCGCCCGCCGCCTATTTCTTGCGCGCCGACGGCGCGGGTTCGGAAAGCCATTGACGGACAATAAGCGCGATATTGACGGGCTCCTCGCGGGACATCATCTCCACCCGCTCCAGGATCGCGGAACTCCGCTTCACGTTTTCCGGCACTTCCTCGGGTATTTCCTCCACCATGCCGAGCGGTTCGAGCTTGGGCAGCGGCGGGTTCATGGCCTCGGCGATGGTCTTGGCGAGGTAGCGCAGGAAAAAGATGAAGAGCACGGCGATGATGAACAGCGCTGCGTATTTCGCAATTGTCATCTGCATTTCCCACTGGTCGCGCTTCTGCATTTCGTTTTGCTCTTTGCGCAGGAATTCGTTGTCGAATTGCATGGAGACCACGCTGATCTGGTCGCCGCGGGCCAGATCGTAGCCGAGCGCATTCTTCACGACTTCTTCGAGAGACTGGATTTCCTGGGCGCTGCGGGCGATGAACGTCTGCTTGCCGGCCTTGTCAGCCTCGTATTTGCCGTCCACGGCCACGGAGATCGTGAGCCGTTTTATCGTGCCGGTTTCGCCGATGACGTGCTCGATGGTCTTGTCGATTTCGTAATTGGTAAGGGATTTTTCCTTGGTCTGGTCGCCGTCCGGCGCGTTCTTGACGTTTTCGTCCTCGCGCTCCTCCGACCGCACCACGCGGCTTTCCGGGTCGTATTTCTCGATGGTCTTTTCAGCCTTGTCGAAGTCCATCAGGACCGACACCTTGACTTTTGCCTTTGAGGGCCCGAGCACTTCGGACAGCATCTGGTCCGCCTTGGTCTCCAGGTATTTTTCCACGTTCTGTTCGAGTTCCACGTTCTGCGAGCTCGCCATGGCCGCGTCGTTGCCGCCGAACTGGTTGGACAAAAGCTTACCCTCGTAATCGATGATGGAGATATTCTGTGGTTTTAAACCATCGACGCTTGACGACACAAGAAAGGTGATGCCGCGTATCTGCTCCTTGGCAAGTTCCCGGCCCGGCACCATGCGCACGACGACGGAGGCCTTTGCGTCCTTCTGGTTGTCCAGGAAAATGGTCGGCTCCGGCACCACGATATGCACCCGGGCGGACTTCACTTCCTCCAGCCCCTCGATGGTGCGCTGCAATTCGCCTTCAAGCGCGCGCTTGGCATTCACCTTCTGCACGAAATCCGTCATGCCGAGATTGGTTTTGTCGAACAGTTCATAGCCCACGCCGTGGGATTTGGGCAGCCCGGCCTTGGCCAGCGCCATGCGCGCCTGGTAGATTTTGTCTTTGTCGACAAGAATCGTGCGGCCTTCGTTTTCGGCCGTGAATTTGATGTTGCTCTTCTGGAGCTGTTCGCCCACCGCCGCGGCGTCGTCGATTTCCAGGTTGGAATACAAGGGATGCTGCGATGAATTCGCCGGCGTGCTCTTGGACCATACCATGAGACTGATAAGGCCGAGAAAAGTGAAGATGACCAGGGACGAGGTGATGATTTTCTGCTGGACGGTCAACCGCTGCCAAATGGCTGACAATTGGGAAATCAATTGCTTGAAAAACTCTGACATTGTCTACTCCTTTACTGTATAGGACCGGGTCCTTACTACCCGCCCGGCACACGTCCGCCGATTGTGTCAGCTCCTGTGCTTTGCGGATATTTAATTTTCCCTGTTTGCCCGGTCTCCTCGTCCTCCGCTCTATCCCTTGGTTGACTTACAATACCCTTGTTTACCTTTTGCACATTCGCCCCCAAAACCCCCGCAGGGGGATTTGCGAGACGGAATTCCGCTCTTACAGTCTCATTCTCAGAACTTCCGTGTACGCGTCCATGACCTTGTTGCGTATTTCCATCATCATATTGAACGCGGTGTTGGCTTCCTCGACCGCGGTCATGACCTGGTGCACGTCCGTGATTTCGCCCGCAGCCATTCTGTCAATGGATTCGTCGGCCTTGACCTGCATCGAGTTCACATCCTTGAGGAAACCGTTGAGCGTGTCCTTGAACGACGGTCCATTGGTTGTTCCGGTCTGGATCTTTTGGGGCTGTACAGGCTGTACGCCTTCCTGAATCGGACCGATCGCGTTGATTTGACTCATGATAAGACCTCTTCTTGGATGTAAACTCTAACCCACCTGCTTCGCTGGTGGCAAACTCATCGTATTAATTGTACCATTGACCGCGATGCACGTGCAATTTCATTTTGTTCAGGCATACGCGTCGAACTTGGTACCCAAACTTCTTGTCTGATGCGCTTTCCCCGCCTCGTCCACGGCCTGCATCGCTGCCACAGGCTTGGCGTACGAATACGCGGATAACGGCTGTGAATTCGAAAAGGCCCTGGCTTTGGGCGGCTGCGCGGCAAACTGGTTTCTCTGCACTCCCGCGGAAACGCCGTTATTCCTGGTGCGCGCTTCACTGACGAGCCGGACGAACTGGGCCAGATTACTTACTTGTGCCACTGAATTCATAGCCGGTCCTTATTGGTTATATCTGTAATGCTTGCGTGTACATTGCCTTGGACGCGTTGAACGCCGTGGCATTGGCTTCGTACGCCCGTGTCGCGGTTATCATGTTGGTCATTTCCTCCACCACATTGACGTTGGGCATGGCGACATAGCCGTTTGCGTCAGCGTCCGGATGCGAGGGATCGTACACCATTTTCGGCGGACGCGTATCCTCGCGAATTTCGTCAACCCGCACGCCGTTGCCGAAAAAACGCTGATCGCGCGGGAAACCGAGCGGCGGAATATCCATATGGTTGGGCTGCGTCGTGGTTCCCTGCAGCTTGACGTCCTGATTGACAATTCGTACATCACGCTGGTTGCTGTCCGCGCCAAAGACCGGAAACTGCCTGCGATACGGCCCGCCCTTTTCGGTCCTGGTCGTTTCGACGTTGGCAAGGTTCGAGGAAATGGTGTTCTGCATGATGCGCTGCGCCCGCATTCCCGACGCGCTGATATTGAGGTCTGTGAAGAGTCCGACGAGTGACATAGTATGATCTCCGTTTTATGCCGTAGTCCCACCGGGGCCTGCGGTCACTGCTGAATATCCTTTGTCCCGATTGCCGCGTTCAGCCTGAGAAATTTTCCATGCAGGAACTTTGCCGAAAAATTGAACAGCAGCTGGTTCTCCGCCAGCTTTGCCATTTCGGAATCGATATCCACGTTGTTGACCCCGCTCGGCAGCGTTGGGTCAACGGGCTTTTTCACTTTCGGATTGATGCTGGCAATATCGAGCTTCCCGAGCTCAAGGTGCTTGTCGTCGGTGCGCGTTCCCTGAAGTTTGCTCTTGTCCAGGGCATCGCGAAGCTGATCTTCGAACGTCACCTCCACGCGCTTGTAACCCGGCGTGTTGACGTTCGCGATGTTATTGGCAATTGCCTTTGCGCGAAGCATACCTGCATCAAGGCTCTTGGAAAGAAGCGGTATGCTTGATCTGTTGAACAGGACTTCGCCTAACATTTTCCGCCCGCCTTATGCAAAAGTGAGAATCGACGCAATTTGCTAGGCCATTCATGTGCAAGTATGATGCCAAAGCGTCTATTAGTATAGGTCCAATTTTGGCGGAACACGGGGCCTGTTGTAACGCATTGGTGCGGCGTGAGTTACAAAGCAGGAATCGGACAGGGGCGAATAAAGAGTAAGAAAATCTAAAGTTATAAAAAAAATCTGCCGATATGACCTGAACTTATTTACCTACCTCATGGAATTTTTTGCCACGGAAAAATCCCACATAAAAAGGCATGCATTCACCGAGGAAAGGTTGAATCCATGTATCACTGGTGTGAGTGGTTCATTGAGGACTCTTATGCGATAAGAGTACGCAAAGCCTTATTGACGGCTTGAGAATTCGGAAAGTGCTTCTTTACGTCAGGATCGAGCATGACGGCTCCATCCTTCTGTGTGAAGAAATGGATCTTCGTACTCGCATCCTTCTTTAGTATTTTGACCGCATGCCCAGAACGGTAGGCCTTGAAATGTTTTCCCCGAACACCCTTCGAAAAATCGTACTCCGCCCCCATCTCGTTGACCTGGTTGATTTTTTCATTCTTCTTCATAGGATTTCCGCTCAATACAAAATAAACGGCACGCCTCACCCTTTTCCTTATTGATGGAACCCAACAAATATTCAAATGCGGATTCTACTTCTTCCCCTCAAGCTCCTTGATTCTCTGTTCAAGTTTCTTCACTTGGGCCTTTGTCGGCAGATCCAGTTTTGTCAACGTCGTGTTAACGGCGTTATTCACCAGTTTCTCGACGCCGGCCTTGGCTTCTTCCGACTTCTTGATGAGCTCGTCGACGAACTTCTTGCCCTCGCCTTCCGCGATTTTGGCTTCGGCCGCGATCTTCTTTGCAGTCTCCTCGGCTTTCCCTTTTGTCATGTACGCGAGTCCGACTCCGGCCAAAAGCGTTTTCTTGATGAGTTCAAACATGCGAGCCTCCTTTTGTGGTTGACCTGTACCATGAAAATACGTTTGAGAACCTTCGATAATGACTTTTCTTTATCGGGATGCGCCCCCCTTTCCCCTACGCACGCGATGCGGGCCCCCCCCTTTGGCTCGGGCCCGCTTTGCGTGCGTGGGGATGTCGTACAAGTATCATTCGGCTTGCAAAGCCGAATGATACTTGTTTGGGCCGATGACTAAAGTCAACGTGGCTCCATCGATATCAATTCGATGGTCCAGAAATCCTGGCTCAAATTGGTTTCGGTCAGATACGCATACGGCAAGGTGAAATAGCCTTGCATTCCCCACGCCGGGCCCCAGGAATTCCGCAGGATGAAGCGCTGCTGGCCGTCGTCGTAGCCAACCACCATGACGGCATGACCGCCCAGAAGCTTTTCCCCGGACCCCGGCAATTGCGCGATGCCTGTCTGCGCCACCTGCTCGGATTCGAAACTTTCGTACACCGAGAAGCCGCAGACAATGGGATAGCCCGAAGCCAGGCATCCCTTGAGCTGATTGAGCGTCTGTATAAGCCTTTTGTAAAGCATCGCTTTGTCCTTAAGCGCGTCGTCATAGCAGGTGGCAAGGGGTTTGACGCTGAATTTCGCGATGTCGTACGGCCATTCGGCTTCCGGGCAGGCGCCCTGTTGCGCCACGCTCTTGATGCCGTCGCGGATCTGTGCGCCGCTGTCCGAGTTCGTCGTTCCTTCCATTGCGCGCTCATTGTAATACACGAACAACCGGGACGGGGCAAAATCCGAAAGCGATTGCTTTTTGCGATCGAACTCGATGGCGCCGGCTATCGCATTTGCCGTGCAGCTGCCGAGCTGACCCTGGTCATACACCGGCGGGCAGCCCGGGCGAAGATCGATTTTGGCCGGCAGCGTCTGCAAAACCTCCTGCGGAGCGGAATAGGCAAAATCTCTTTGATCGGGATAATCGGGAATCCAGCCGTATCGTTTGATTTTGTGTTCCATGGTACGATTCTCCTATTCTACGTGGTTCGACGCGTTGACCGGGCACGCTCATACTATTGCTCAGGAAGTTTTCCGATTCAGTTTTGAAAGAAACGGGGCATACTGCATGTCAACGCCTCGAATGTGAGAAACCCACCAATCCTTGAGAAAATCCAGGACGTCGTCCGGCATCATGCCGTTTACGGACTTTTGTTGCACAAGACACATAGCCGCTGTTTTTTCAGCCATTGTCGTATGATACGCTTCATGCTTTTTGACGTCGGGATATCCGGTCAACCGCATCACGTTTTCCTCATACCCAAAATGCGTTTCCGTGTACCTCTTGAGATCGTCCAATAATTTCCCTATTTGCTCACGCGAACCTTTGTTTTTGACAAGCGCGTACACGCCGTTAATGATGCCAATAATCCGTTTGTGCTGCATATCGACAGCACTCTCGGACACGCTGTATTCATCGCGCCAGACTATGTAATCGGCCATTGATGCTACCGGTACCTTTCTCAGGACGACGAAACGGGTTAAGGAAGCGGGTTTCCTTACGAATCGCACTTAACATCATACCATTTCTTGTCTTTGTTGTTTGGAACCATTTCGTGATCCCGATCTTTTTCGCCAATTCGCCCCCGAGCCTTCTCAAGGCCTCGTTGCCTTTGCAGGACCCAAAAGCGCGGCGCTCATCTTTCTCCCGGAGAACCGGACCATTCCATTGACAAGCTCGGGCAGATTGTAGCTTTTTAAGAACGTCGAATAGAAATACGGATCTTTCTGCGGCAGGAGGAACGGTTTATGGGCTTGCCCGAGGGAATCAAAATAGCACATATAGATCCTCGCCCGGATGCCGTCTATTCTCTTGCTGCTGAATGCGAACCACCGTCCGTTGGACGACCACGTATGGTAGCTTTCAACATCGTTGCTGTTGGCGGAGTCCAAAGGCCAATAGCGGTGCGACGACAGGTCCATGCAGTAAAGATCGGCGTCGGCGTGCTGAATGGTAAAGTAACCGAACGACGACATGACGAACATCGCGTAGCGCCCGTCCGGGGAGACGCGCGGCCACGAAATGCTTTTCCCCGTTTGCGATGAGAGAAGGACCGGTTCAGGCGTTCCCCATTGCCGTGATTCGATATCGTAAGAAACGCGCATCAAGTTATAGCGCATCTTCCTGTACGACTCGACATAACGGTCTTCTTTCGGGGTCATGTAATAATCGGCGCTGTCGCGGACGGCGCTTCCGTCGTCCCGTTGACAATAGATCGTTCCTGTGCCGCGGTCGATACGGTAATCGGTCGCGCGCGGTTCGGCGCTGCAATAGTAAAGGTATTTTCCGTCCGGAGACCAGTTCGGCATGTTTTCCAGCGCCTCCGGCGGTGCGGAGGCGGCAGGGCGCCGCCGCAGGGTGTTGCTATCGCAATCGTAAAGAGCAAGGCGCGACACCGAATCGTACACTTCGATATACCAGTCCGGGGCCGACGGAAAAACCTGATAGATGGCGTTGACCGAAAAGGCGATGAGCCTGCCGCTCGGATGCCAGGAAGGATACGCGCAGCTGCCGGCAAAACCGGGCGCCGACGCTTCTATTTTGGCAACCGTGTTCCCCCTGCACAGCAGCATTCCGCCGGGATTCTGGCGGGCATGAAGCACCATCATCGCGGGATTATTCCGGCAAAATGAATGGCAATTGATGCAATTGTCATTGGTCGTTTTGTTCGTCAGTATCGCCTTTTCGCGAAAGGTCTCCAGATTCCGCTGGTAGATTCCCATTTCGCCCCAGTAATAGTAGCTTGGATTGATGAGGCGGTACACGAGGAAGCCATCGATGGTTTCCTTTGCCACGCTGTTGACAAGAGGCGCAAAGCGTGTCCATGCGCCGTCTTTACGAACACATATCTCGATACGAAGCTCTTTCCCGGTGCAACGGGCGAGCAATGCATGCCATTTTTTTTCCGGGAACGTGATCAAGGGGTTTCGCGAATAAACGACGAGCGAATCGTTGGCCGCGCCGTGCACCGCGACGCGAAAGTCGTCCCCTGTTTCTTTGATCCGAAAATTCAGAGGAGCGATGTTCGGGGGAATGGTGATCCCGGCGTAATCGGGAAAAACGCCGGGGGCGCGATCCGCCGATGTCACGGCGCCGCCGGGCCAATTCCCGACGCAGGAGATTTCCATCATGCTGATGCACATCGAAACGATGACAAACGCAAGCTTTATGATCATGATATGCCGCTGTCGCCCTTTTCCGGTTCGTTATTCCTGCATACGCGGTTTTGTGGCGCCCGAAAGATCGTACAGCAACCGTGTGTTGGCGTAGGTGTCTTTTATTTTAGTGCAGCTGCTGTCGTTTCCCGCCTGGCATTTCCTTGTCAAATCGGTGAAAGCCATGTCGTCGTTCAGCAACTCCGGGATCAACGCCAGACTGTACTCAAAGGCCATTTTGTTGAACGTGCGGCCGTTGAACCAGATATGCCGGAATTCATACGGAAGAATGGCGGGCTGGGAAATATACGCCTTTGCGGGCTCAAGCATCCGTAAACGCCTGATCTCGTCATTCGCCGCAAGCCGCAGGCTGTCGTCGAGCAGCGGTGCAAAATCGCGCGCCCAGTCACGTCCGATGATCGTGGCGCCAAGAATGCCGGCAAGCGAACGCGCCATTTCGATTTTCCCCTGCGCGGCATAGCAAATCGTCAATCGTTGCAACATCCTCGGCGTAAGGCATTGAAAATTATTTATGGCTTCCAATGCCCAGCGGATCGCCTGGTTGGTCGCTCCCATTTCAAAGAACAAGTCGCTGTTGAAAATAGCCGAAAAGAGACAAGGGTTTCGGTCCATGTCGCATGTCAGGGCATCGGCGCATTTGAACGAGGGGTTTCCTACCACTTCATTCACGATCATGTCTTCGTGAAAGAACGAACGGCAGAGAAAAAAGAAATCATTCGTGTTAAGGCCGGGAAGAGCGCTCTCTTCCGCGAGAATGGATTTCCATTGCAGGTCCTGTGTAAAGCGATCGAAACGGAGGCAACGCTGGACCGTGGGATCAAAGGAGAAACCCCAACCCGCAAAGCCCAGTACCAAGATCGCCGCAAGACCGAAAAGCGCAGCCACGCGCCCGCGAAGGAATCGCGGGCCGGGGCGGCATTTTCCAACAAGGAACGACCCGAGAGGCAGAAACGCATAATAGAACAGGACTATTCCCGGAAGCAAAGGAATTGCATAATGCGAACTGACTACCGACGAGGCGATTTCGCCGGCCGGGTTTGCACTGTAGAACGTCCCGTAGGCAATTCCTATTGTCAAAGCAAGCGCAAAGCCCGGGACCAGGGGTACAACCGCGTCCTTGATTCCCCGGGTAGTGTATATCATTCCGCAAAAAAGCATGACCAGGCACGCTGTCGATACGGCAACACCGGCCACGCCGTAAACGGCCAGGAGAAGCACCGTGACGGCCAAAATCCGGGATGCGCCTTTGATACGGCCGGCCCCAAGTGAGACAACGCCGAACGCGCATAAAAACAAAATTCTGACGTCGAACTCGAGAAGGTGAAAGTAGGAACAATGCATTATGAACAGAAGCGCAAACGGAATCAACGATCCCATTGGCCCCGATGCGCCGCTCATACGCCGAAGAAGCATACGCGTGCCGGCGTAGATCGTTCCCATGAGTATGGTGCACACCACCGCACCGAGCCATGGCCAATAGAAACATTGTGAGAGCAGAAGACCGAGGTACGTCGCCAATCCGCCGGGATGCAGCGCGGTCTCGGCAAAGAAACTCCATGTTGTAAAGAATATCGGCTGCTGTGCGGTATAGACGTATGAGGAGTTGATGAGAAGACCGTAGACGAGACAAAACACTCCGGTTGCCGCGATTCCGATGGCGCCGGCCGTTATTGCCGAAGAATACTTGCCCGCTGTTTTAGAAGGCGCTTTTCGGTCGCGCGGCATGCTTCTATTTCCTTTTCAAGGCATACAAAATCGTGCCCTTTTCGATCGTGTCTCAAATATACCTTGGAAATAGGGGCAAATGACAGGTCCTGTACTCGCGGCTTTTTTGTCGAATGTCCGATCCATCACCGGATGCCGGTGATCATTTCGCCACAGGATTTATGGCACGCCTTGTTCCTCCCGCAGCCACGGCGATACGGCGCCGGGCACACAGAAAGAACAGGGCTAATCGAACGATACCGACGCTTGCGGCAAACTATTTGATCTTGGAAAATTCCTTTGACAGGATTTCCTTCAGCCTGCCGGCGGATTCCCCGATCGTGGCGGCGTAACCGTCTTTCACATCCTTATCAGCAAGCATGAGCTCGTCGTTTTTGATCAGGTTGACGGTTGAGCCTTCGAAATCCCATCCCAGCTTGCTCACGATATCGCCGGTTTCCGCAACCACTTTTCCGTCGCTGCTCAACACCGTCATGCCTGCGCCGATCCTGGGGCTGCCCTTGACATACTCACCCACCTTGAGCCGCGCCCATGATCCGTATTTGAACAGCGGATTGAAATGAATGATGGCCACGCCGTCGACACCCAGGCTCTTGCAAATCTCCGCCAGCGCCTTCTTTTCATTTTGATAGGGATCGTTGCCGCCCATACGGGTCGTGCCGGCCTCCCGGAACATGTCCGCGGGAAGACAACGCATTCCCTCGACCGTTCGGTACAGTGCCTTGTATTCGGCCTCGGTCTTTTTCGCCGGCTTTTCAGCCGCAGGCTCGGATGATTTTCCGCCTCTGTTATTGTGCATCGAGCTCATCATCATCGACATGGCGATGTTTTCCTCCACCTTCGTAAGCTCGACACGGGTATTCTTGTACCCGGCATTGTCCTTTATCTTGTCAAACGGAACGACTTCCCAATACCCGGCCTTGGACAAACTGTCCTGATAAATCGTCAGGGCCGCCTGGCAGAGCGCGTTGAGTTCGGGCTCGGATTGTTTGGCGCCTTTCCATCCGGCCGGTGCGTCGGACTTTGCCGGGTCCTTCACGACATAGTCTTTGAGGCCCAGAGACCCGGTTCCGCCCTTTGGCTCAAAGCACATGACCCTTGGGGTGGAATAGAAACTGATCACGGCGATCTTCTTGACCTTCTTGATCTCGTCCTTGTTGATCACGTCCGCATAAAGACCGCCGAACAAGAACATCACGGACAAATACGCAATCCACGCTATTCTCATAGTCCCGCCCCTTTCAAGGTTTGGAGGTGTCACTGACAAATTCCACTCTTGATAATATACTTGTTTACACGCACAATTGTCAAAGGTGAACATGAAGGCGGGATGCGCCCGGGTTGACGGCCATGAATGTTGCGGCCGTCAAACCATCGCAGGATCTATTATTCAACTTGACGACTTTAATGCTTCACAAAGTCTGAATTCCGCCACTTTTCTGACTTTCCTCATCAATATTTCAGCATAAAAGTGAAAAAGCGGAAGTCCGACTTCCGTTTTCGGCCAATTCCAATAACTATATCTTAATCTTGACGTAAACGTAAAAGGGGCGACGGTCCGCCTGGAAGCAAGTCCGTTCACCCCTTATGAGACCATGCGGGTGCATGAGTCGTCACTGCTTTATTATGTCATGAAATCGGAATTGTGTCAAAACAAGTTTCGATTTCTTTGGACATCCGCAGCTGTCGACCTCATTTCTTTTTTCCCGCTGTTCTTCATTTATTAATCTTCTCTATTTTGAAAGGAGAATACTATGCAATAGGTTACTTTTGGCCCGAACAGATTATTGTTTCTGTTTTTTACCGCTGAGTTGGGGTTTTGTTACCGAACAACTTTCTAAAGGAGAACAAGATGATCAAGAAACTTATGACAATCGCAATTATTTTGGCTGGATTCAGCCTTTACGCCAATGTGAATCAGCCAACGTGGTCTTTCAAGACGAACAATTTTGGTCATTCGGTAGGATACGATTATTCACAATCTTGCTATGGCGGGACTTGCCCGGGATGGAAATGTGATGTTGGCGCCTACAATTTCTTCCAATGGGGACCAAATCCAAATCAGAGTTTTGCGTCAAATAAATTGGGTCCCAAACTTGTCCTTTTCAAGAACTTTACCTATACCAACGGGGACCAGACTCAAATTGACGTATGGAATACGACTCAGAACAGACCGGAGGCACTCGTCATGCTGAAAAGCAGCAGGACTCCCGTCTTGTGTTTCGATGCGACAAATTCAACTGATCAATTCCAATATCGAGTCAGAAGCTGGGGATCAGGAATGACGATGGTAACCACGCAGGGTCCGGACATGCTTCACGGAGGGATCACAACGGTTAATCCGACAAATATTTATCACGGAGCCACCTATGGTACTCAGGGGCAGAACGATCCGTACGTTTCCTACCGTTATCACTCAAGAGACATGCACCATTCAGTTGGACAACTTGATCCAAGCGATAATAATTGGTACTATGACAATTCGATCAATAGTGCTGATTTTATATGTTATGGAGTTCCTGAAGTTACGAACCCCTCTAGCGGAGGGGAACGGTTCTTTGGGGTTTTTCAACTGGCTGCGGATATTAGGGGCACCGGTTCTGATCAGATCGGCCATATCGATGTGACCTACAACGATGGTTCAGTGCTTCTTGCTCAATGGGAGCTGTCAAGATCGGATTTTGCCGGTCAGTATCAGAAGCAAACCTTTTGCATTGAATTCCCGGCCGCGGCATGGCCGAATTTACAGTTCAGGGTTCGCGCCTACCCCACCTCGACCCATAACTACATAAAGGTCTATGATGTCTGGATGTTTTCTACAGGACCCGTTCCCGTCGGCTGATCTGGTATTGACTAATGGTAATATCATTGTCCAAGGAGCCTCGCCAGCGCGAGACTCCTTGGTTCTCAGGTCCCTGCCAGTTCAATCGCCTGTCTGAACACGAGTTCGCGGACGTACATTGCGCGTTTTTCCTTGACCACCGACAGTTTGACGGTCTTGCCATCCGCCCGAGCAAATCATTCCAACAATGCACCTAATCGTGCCGGTATTTTCATCTTCTTTTCAACCAGGAATCTTGTTGCGGCAACGGCAACCCATTTCCGGGACGACGCTATCTCCTTTGCCACCATAAAGCACATGCTGTTCTCTCTCACAATTTCATACCTGACGACATCAACACTGATTGCTTCCTTTTCACCCTTGAGCACCACGACAAACGACGCTTTCTTCCCCAATGAGTCAAGGGACGCTTTGGTGACTTCTCCAATGCCGGTGATGTTCTTATTGACTATTCTCTTTAGTATAACGGAAACAATTGCATCTTTCGGCCTGCGAAGAACATTGTTGAAAATCAATTGTGTTCCCTCCTGCTCTCCCACCGGAAAAGTCCGGACACTCCGTCAAGAAACGCGGCGCACCACAACCGTCGTTTTAAACCTTTCTTTTTCCGCTTTCTAACCATCGATGCTATCCTGAAACCGATCGAGTGATGGAAAAAGACTTCAGGATGTGACGCTTAAAACGGACAAGCGTGTCCGTGACCACAGATTATTTGCCGTACTTGGCGCGCTTTTCCTTGACAGAGACCTTGACGGTCTTACCATTCCTATAAACTATGAGTGGAGTATTTGTTGCCGCGGCGATGCGCCGCGCTTGCTTTGCAGCGCGAAGTAGTGCAGGGAGGACCTTTGCAAGGTCAGGATCTTTGATTTTTGATGATTTCATGGGTTCACACCTTCTTCGATTAGTTTCGAAACCAAAAAAGCATCACGGCTTCCCTAATTCATTGATTTCGTCTTCGAGCGACTTGAGCGTTTGCACGATTGACTCAAACGCGGGTGGCGTTCCGACTACGAAATGCTTTTGACAGGCTTGTTCCGCCCTTGAAAATCATCGTGTCACGCCATCGTTCCGATGCAAAAAGCGCATCGAGTACCCAGCAGACCCAGAAGTCCTTTTCGATGATTGCCGGTTGCATTTGCATCTGTTCTGCGGTTTTTGCAAACAGATCGCGACGTCCCTCATCATTTAACCGCGCGATATTCTCCATTACTTTGCCCTTTGTTCAGCCACTTTTTTGACAGCATCGTAAACCCAACCGGTTACATACCGCGCCTCTCGCAAGGCTGCCGACTTTTCCTTTGCAGAAAGTTTTTTCGAGAGCTTTCCTACTATTTCCCTGTCAATATGTTCCCTTCCAAGCGCCTTTAATGCCTGCACTACCAACGCCGTCATTTGAGATAAGGAACTTGTTTCCCTTATTGCTCTTTTGACAAACGAGAGCTTCCCGCCTTTCCAGTCATATTCTCTTGATGGGCCATCGCTGAAATAAATAAATTTCGCAGGTACTTGCGTGGAAAGTCCCAACAGGTTCAAAGCCGTTTCGCCTGAAGGATAGATCGACCAGCCGAATTTCCTTGCAATGGCCTGCGCGATCTGGTTCGCCTCCGGGCTTGCAGGTTCCCTAAACAGTCTGCTGAATCGCGGATAATCGTACACACCACGAAGAAGGAGACGGATAGTTCCCTTTTGTCGCAATCGCAGCAGGGCTTTCTCTACAGCCATGGATCCGCCACAATCCGAAAGATCCTTTTTGGTGAATGCCCAACCCCTCCCGTGGCCGTAGATCCTGCTAACTACTTTATTAATAACAGTTTGCATGCTATTCTTCCCATGTTGTTTGTCTGAAATAATATATACTTTTTCAGACACAAAGTCTACTATATATTCATGCTATTCTGCAACAACTCATCCACCATGAGCCTCTGCAAGAATTTCCTGGATCAAATCAGATGCTGAATCGGGGAATTTGCAAATCGTGGGTAGATCGGCGGCGAAGTCTAATTATTTGCCGTATCGTGCCCGTTTCTCCTTGACCACCGAGAGCTTGACGGTCTTGCCGTTCCTATAGACAATGAGCGGCGTATTTGTTGCCGCTGCGATGCGTCGCGCCTGCTTTGCTGCCCGGAGCAATGCCGGGGAGGACTTTAGCAAGGTCGGATAACGTCAAGCGGCACAAAATGCGCACCGGCGAGTCCTAGAGATGATTCCGGGCTATTTTCTCAAGCACAGGCAACAAATGCTTTCTGATCTCTAAAACGACTTCACTGAGTTTTCCCACCTGAATGGTCAACCCGGCTCTTTGAGAAAATCCATTCCAGAGACTTATCTTTGCCGGGTCGGTAGAGAATGCTTCTGTTAAAGCAACAGGGATATCTTGTGTGAGCGCAAACTTTCTTGCCTTGAAGGTGTTTTGGATAGCCCTGGCCAGAAGCGATTCATCAAAATGAAACAACCGGAACATGACCACCATATCATAGAAATCCTTCATGCGGCTATTGTCTATCCCCAATCGGACCATTGCGAGAAACTTTTCCGCCACTGCAGTATATCTGGGATACGCCATGACTTCCGGCCCCGGAGCATCGAGCAAAGCCGGAAACACCAATCGTTCTGGTGCCGGTGTTATTGCATCCCCGAAACCGATATCCACCTGTAAATCGATTCGCGCACGCTCAAGAAGCGCCCTGATATTCACCCGTACACCTGAGTAATCCTGGCTATCCTGAAGGGAGCTTGTCCTTACCGATGCCGGTTCAAAAACCAACCCATCCATCTCTACCGTGTTTTTATCGCATATACTCATAAAGATCCGTTTCATGCGCCCCAAATCCGGTGAACCGGAACCAAGGAAATCAATGTCGCGGGTTGTTCGATAGAAACTTCCTTGCCAAACAAGAAACAGCGAAGCACCTTTAAGGATAAAATCCCCGCATTCTGCTGAGTTGGCCATTCGCCAAAGTAATCGTTCCTGCCCATATCTAAGCAGGATGTGTTCATAGGTGGTTTTGGACGTTTCAGCAATCAGCCTAAGCCGCGCAGCTACGGAATGCGCCTTGTTCTTTACAGGCTTTTTCATTAGAAGGCAGCCATTTCCATGTATGGGCGGATAATTCTTTCCACCCGGCAGACTCTGGCCATTTTATGGATTTCATCCGATGTGGCCTTTTTTGTCCGGAGCGCTTCCCGCAGTGCTTCAAGAGCAACATCAAGACCGATTTTATTTCGCATCTTAAAGCAATCCGCAACGGTCTTTGCAGGACTATAAACACGGATTGTTACACCATCGACAATGTGTTCTTCTATACCGGATCTGAAAACCTCACCGGAGAACCGGTAAACCCGGATTTTGACCATTGGAATTTTTGGTTTCCATGCGGTACCTTCAAGAGCAATACAGATATGAGGCGCCACTTGAACGGTAAACTTATGAAATACAAGTGCGGTGAAAAGACAAAAGACACCACGCGGAACGAGTTTAGAAACCTCTGCAAGGGAGATATTTTCAGAAACCGCTGCACCAGCCAGGCGATACAGTCCGCGTGATGCGCGCGTGACCTCTCCGGATTCCACAAGGCGCCTGATATTTGAGCGCGAAATTCCCTGAGCATCAAGTTCGCAAGAACGAATGACGCCTTTTTTCTGGAGAAGCGCTATTATTTTGTCGCGGCTGGCCATGTATCGTTTCCTATCATTTAGTATACATTATTATTGATTATGGTGCAATTGAATATTACTTTTTTGCGGTGCTGCAGGAACCCACTATTTCCGTCAACTATCTCCAACTAAACGGTTTATGTGGACTTAGTTGATTGTTCTTGGGCTGGGAAAATCGCAGAATAGTTGTTCACGGACAGGCTACGTTTCCTCGGGAGTCAATGAAGCAAATCCTAGTACCTCTAATTGACTCATAGCAAACGGTGTCCGTGGTTCCGGACTCCGTCACGCAAATTTTTCCCGAAACAAGTGTCATGTTGTTCTGGGCAACGCAATCGATTGTGTAAACCAGATCTTTTCCAAGTGCGTTTCCGCACAGCGATTTCTCATTGTCTTTGACGGAAACCGGCGCAACAATGTGAAGCGTGTCTCCATGAATCCGTGAGTCAGCGGAAAGGTCAATCCTGGTTTGCGTCTTGTCCAAAATGTCCGCGCGAATATCATTTTCAGTCTGCCCGAACGTACCATAAGGAGCGGAAGAGGTGTCATAGGGAATGCCGGTTAGGCTAAAATAGACCGTATCATTGTTTGCCGTTTGAACAAGCCATGTCCCGAACAAATTGCAGGACAGCTGATTGCAATTTGCGGTAAACACGCTCCAGAAGTCCGGTTTGGTGTAAACGCAGGGTAAATGAGCACAGGAGAGAAATAACAGGGACAGGAGTAACGGCAAGGGTTTCATCTATTTCGCGCTCAAAGTCGCCATAATCTCCCTGAAGCTCTCAAGCCCAGCTTCCAGGTTTTCAATAATATCTTCGGCTATTTCTTCGGGGTCGGGCAGGTTGTCGAGGTCTGCAAGTGATTTGTCCTTGAGCCATGTGATATCTAGGCTGGTTTTGTCCCGGGCGATGATTTCATCATAAGTGAATTTGCGCCAGCGGCCTTCTGGGTTTTTATCGGCGCTGTAGGTTTCTTTGCGCTTGTGCCGGTTCACAGGATTGTAACAAACGATGAAATCCTTCAGGTCATCTATTTTAAGCGGGTTCTTCTTTAGGGTATGATGAATATTTGTCCGATAGTCATACACCCATATTTCTTTTGTCCACGGGTCTTTGCTTGCCGGTTTATTGTCGAAGAAGATTACATTTGCCTTTACGCCTTGTGCGTAGAATATTCCCGTAGGCAAACGGATGATGGTATGGAGGTCGGTAGTTTCCAATAGCTTTTTTCTGACTGTTTCCCCTGCCCCGCCTTCGAACAAAACATTGTCCGGCACAACAACGGCGGCATTGCCGGTTGTTTTAAGCATTGTTCGGATGTGCTGAACAAAGTTCAATTGTTTGTTGCTTGTGGTAGCCCAGAAGTCCTGGCGGTTGTAGGTCAAATCGTCTTTCTCCTGTTCGCCTTCTTCATTGGTAAATGTTTGTGAACTCTTTTTACCGAATGGCGGATTTGCAAGGACGTAGTCGTGCGTAACCGGCGAAGCTGCTATCAGGGCATCTGCAGACGAAATAGAGTTGTCGCTGTCGATATCTCCGATGTTATGCAGAAATAAATTCATCAAGGCCAGTCGCCGGGTGCCTGCCACGATTTCGTTTCCGGAGAATGTTTGAAGTTTGAGAAACTTGTTCTGGTCTTTGTCTAATTTGTTGTTTGCGGTCAGATAATCATAGGCAGCGAGAAAAAACCCACCGGTGCCGCATGCCGGATCGGCAATGGTTTTCATCGGCTGGGGCTGGACGCATTCCACCATTGCACGAATGAGCGGCCGAGGCGTAAAATACTGGCCTGCGCCGCTTTTTACATCCTGCGCATTCTGCTCCAACAGCTTTTCGTAAATATCACCCTTGACATCCGCACCCAGCACAAGCCATTGTTCGCTGTCGATCATATCAATGATTTTGGCCAGCATCGCAGGGTCCTGGATTTTGTTCTGGCTCTTGGTGAATATCTGGCCCAGGATTCCTTTTTGCGTGCTGAGCTCTCGGAGCAGAGTGACATAGTGCAATTCCAGCTCAGCGCCCTTTTTAGCAGTTAGGCTTTCCCAGTTGTATGCCTTGGGAATATTCAGTTTGCGGTTGTGCGGCGGCTTGCTGTATTCGTCCGCCATTTTCAAGAACAGCAAGTAAGTAAGCTGCTCCAGATAATCGCCGTAACCGACGCCGACGTCGCGGAGAGGATTGCAGAAAGACCAGACTTTGCCGGTGATGCTTGAGGTGCTATTGTTCATTAACGGTACTTATTCCTTCAACATTGGAAAATGTGTATTGACGAGCAGACTACTTCTCATCGGGTATGCCGAATTTTCGATTCTCCGCAATTGCTTTTTGAACGCCCTTTTCCGCAAGACGACGATTCTCGGCGAATTGCTTCAAAGCTTCGTCACTGATTCTTGCTTCTTTTTCCGGTTCTGATCTTACCAATTTCCCCTCAAATGCTTTCTTCAGAATGCTTTGCCGAAGGGTTTCGGCCTGGGCAAGAGATTGGGTGATGGTTTCGGCGATTTTGTCGCAGATGGTGAGTTTGGATTCGAGTTCGGACACGATGCGTTGTTGTTCAGAGAGCGGGGGCAACGGTAAGAGAATATTTCGAAATCTCTGAGTGCTTATTTTTTTTTGAGCAACACCTTTTGTTATTGAGCCAAACTGCTTTTTTACCGCTAGTGTCTGCAGCGAATAGAAAACGAATATCCTATTCGCAAGTTTCTCATTTACTCTAAATTTAAGGCAATCTGCAGTAATTATTGCCTCTGGTGCTGATGCTGGGTAAATCGTACAATCACCTGGTGGATCACCCATTTTAGTAATTAATATGTCAAGAGGTTTTGTCGAATGCGCTTTGAGTTCTATGAACTTATCTTTTGAAACAAAACGTGGAACAAGAGTAAAATCATTTCTAGTTATGTTTTTTACAAAAACCAAAGGAACTCCTGAAGGCTTATAGTCGGAGACTTTCAAATTGCTTCCAAAAGGACCAATGCCAATACTGTATTTCTCAGGAGAAGCAATATCGGTAGGCATCACCCATTTCCACCCTTTCGGCAATTCTCCCTCTTTCACATTCTTATTAGTCAGTTTCCCTTCAAACCCAGCCTTGAGCAGACTTTGCCGGTAAATTTTCAATTGTTGCTGCGCAGTTTGCAGTTGTTGTTTGCCGTTTTCTAAATCGCTAAGGAGTTGTTCTATGCGGGCGACGATAGCTTTTTGTTCGGGAAGAGGGGGAAGGGGAATTATAAACTTGCCAACAAGGTTCGGGTTGGCTCTTGTAAGTGAACCACCTACACCTGAAATCGTCGTCATCAATTTCATGTGGAAATCATAGGACAATAGAAAGTATCGCATGTATTTTGGAACAAAGGGGTTTCCCCTAAAAATCACCCATTCACCAGAACCAATTTGTCTCCGGCCAACGTCCTTCCCGACGACCCAACTTCGTTGAATGTGCGGTACAATTCGGGAAAGTAAAACATCATTTTCTTGAACAACCTTTTTTGTTGAACCTATTTCGGAACCTCTCGCTAATTCAGGAATTTGGGAATCATATGCAGGGATGCTATATAAATCAAATTGCTCATTAGGATATTTAGATGGATCGACATTCCCTCCACCTTTGACCATGAAGTTTTCTAATGAATCAATTTTCCACCCACTCGGCACCTTCAATTCTTCACTCATTGTCCGAACCTTGCTTGACTAGAGAAATCATAATTCAGACGTTTTCTGTCACTGGGCGTCAGATAATTTTTGCTGGTCACAATACTTCTTCCCAACTCTTTCTCAGTTTCTTTGCGCGCGGTCCCTGCGACGCCACCGCCCCGTTTTGCAACACGTTTGCTTTTTACAAATGTCTCGGGTTTCTCGTGTTGCGAAATTTCGGTGGTCACTCTTTCACCGAGCATGGTAAAGATCAATTCAAGGTCGTCCATATGATCGCGAAGATTCTGAGTTTTCCGGGTCAGACCTTTAATGTTCTTGTATTCCGAAGGAGTTAAGCCGAACGTGGCCTTGGAAATTTCTGCAGTGAGTATGGCAAAGTCCTTTTCACGCTGAATTCCCCGTTCTTTCCATTCGTCGGTTAAATTCTGCCTGATGGCAATTCCCCGCAGGCGTTTATCTATCCAGTCCTTAGGATATCCCTTGAGCTCGTATAACTCTTTCATCCGTTCCTGAGCTATTTCGGGATTTTCTATCTCCTGGACACGGTCGTAGCCGACTTGAGCGAGCCATTGTTTGAACGGTTCGGCTTTGGGAGATGGAATGGATTGAATAATGCGGAACATGGATTTTGTATTGGCACAATCTGTTACGTATTTTTTCCCATCGGAAGACTCTAATTTCAGTTGTACCCAAATTGGGGACAACTGAAGAGCCAGAAACTCGCGCTGTTTTAATTTGCCCCAATATTGACGCGGTGTAGGCGAATCGGTTAAGGCCGCAACAATATCCACTACTGAGAAAAACCACTCTTCATTGTGCCAGATTCGACGGATCTTTTTACTTTCAAAAACAACGATCTTGTTTTGCTCCATCAATTTTCCCTTTTCAAATATCCAGCCCATGTTTAATTGCGTCCACGGTGCGGACGCAATTGGGTAGCTGAGCGAAGTCGAAGCTACGCCGCCAATGCCTCATTCAATTCCCCGATAATCTCTTCAGTCTTGTCCCCAAACAACTGGCACATTTTCCCCAGCCCGCCCTGCGCGTTAAAAGGGTTCAAATAAAAATCTTCTTTTTCAATATGAAAACTGTTGATCACATAATCTTTAATCATCCGCAGCCATTGCATTTGTTCTTCGTTGAATTTGATTGGGCCAGACTGCTTTTTAAACACCCAATCTTGAAAATTCTTATCCACGGTTTTGTCATAAGCAGTAAGGCTTTTGTCCACGCCGCTTACCTTGCGGATAAGCGACACAATGGCGGTGAGTTCGTTGCGCGGTGAGCCGTTGCATTGCTCCAACGCCTCGTATGCCCTCCAGACATTCAAGGGCGCCAAAACAGGCTTGTCGTTTTGCAGCTTTTCCAGCACAGCCTTAATCATGGTATAAGTCAGTTCCCGCCTGCGGAATGGCTGGTTGTAGAATATCTGCAAGGCAATTAATTCGTCTTTATGCTCCTGCATCCAAGCGCTAAAATCCTTTATCACTTCGGTTGCCTTGACTTTGTTGTCTTTGTCCCAGCCAACGCTTATCACTTCGTCGGGATTGGCATGATCAATGCGCTGTTCGTGGATCTTGCGGACATTTTCGATGTATTCGTTCAGTTCGCCGGTAAATATTTTGGCTGCTTCGTTCTGTACTTTTTCGGTTTCCGCTTTAATGGCTTTTTCAATTTCGATGAGAGGAGCGCCTCTTTTTTCATGCCTGATTTTGTCTTCAATACTTTCAAGCAGGTCAGGATTAAAGGCATTCAATAGATCTTTCGCAACCTGTGCAACGCTCTTGCCATTTGCCTTTGCGGCAAATTGCTTTTTTTCTTTTTCAGTGATTTGCTTATCCAGCCGGGCAAGGCGTCCGGCGAGCGATGTAAACAATTCATCGTCCCTGGCGCCTACGGCAATTGCCTGCAGCAAATCTTTCAAGGGTACGCCGGGCTTAGTTTCCAGCGGGCGGCTATCGGTTTTGCAGCTTTTGGTAACGCCGATTGCATCGATAATGACAAAATGGTCCTTGGTGTATTTTGCCGTGGGCGTTACCTTTTTCAAATTATCCAGATCAATGGTGCGCGTGCCGCGGCCTTTCATCTGTTCAAAGTAGTTTTTACTTTTCACATCGCGCATGAAAAGCAAACACTCCAGAGGCTTTACATCCGTGCCTGTTGCGATCATGTCCACGGTCACGGCAATGCGCGGGTGGTAATCGTTGCGGAATTGCGCCAGCGTGCTCTTGGGATCTTCGCTGTTGTAGGTGATTTTTTGGCAGAATTTATTCTCTTCGGCAAACTCTTGCCGCACAATGTCAATTATATCGTTGGCATGGCTGTCTGTTTTGGCAAAGATCAATGTTTTCGGGACTTCGAAGCTGCCATTTTTATCAAAGCGTTCTTTGAATATGCTTGGCAGATTTTCTTTGAATGCTCTTATGATGGTCCTGATTTGATTGGGATTCACAACGTCCCTATCCAATTGCTGCGCCGCATACTGTTCATCCTCGTCCTGCAATTCCATCCGTTTTTTTCTGCTCAACCGTTCCCGGTGCTCGATATATTCGCCTTTCCAAAGCGTCGCGCCTCGCCTTGATACTTTGGTATCAATAATAAAAACCTCATAGCCGACGTTCACACCATCGGCAACAGCCATTTCGTGGGAATATTCACTCACCAGGTTCTGGTCGAAATATCCAACAGTGCGCTTGTCCGGCGTTGCGGTCAGGCCGATTTCAAACGCATCGTAATATTCCAGCACCTGCTTCCACAGGTTGTAAATGCTCCGGTGACATTCGTCAATAACGATAAAGTCGAAGAACTCTATCGGCATTTTGGGGTCGTATTCAACAGGAGGAATTTCCCTGGGTTGGTATTTCCGCTCGTTCGGGTTTTCTTCCTCGGCTTTTTCGTCCAGTTCCTGGCCTTTCAGGATGGAATACAAACGCTGAATTGTGCTGATGCAGACCTGGCTGTCTGTGGCAATGTAGCTGGATTTCAAACGCTGAACGCTGTAGAGCTCGGTGAATTTGCGGTTATCGTCATTGGGAACATAGGCCATGAACTCCTGCTCTGCCTGTTCGCCAAGATTCTTGGTATCGACAAGGAATAAGACCCGTTTTGCCTTGGCGTATTTGAGCAGCCGGTAAATGAAAGTAATTGCGGTAAACGTCTTTCCGGAGCCGGTAGCCATTTGGATTAAGGCTTTAGGCCGGCTTTCTTTGAAAGAAGTCTCTAATTTGTTAATTGCAGAAATCTGGCAATCACGCAAGCCATCGGTTTTCAAAACAGGAAGGTCATGCAGCCTTTTCCGCAGGGATTTGTCTTTTTTAAGCCAATCCCTGAGCGTTTCCGGGCAATGAAAACTGAAAACCTCCCGCGCTCTTGGTTTGGGATCGGTGAAATCTGTGAACTTTGTTATTTCGCCGGTGCTGACATAAACATAAGGCAAAGGGTCATTTTTGAGGTGTTTGAGTTTTGCAGTAGCGTAGCTCTCGGCCTGATTTTCGTGGACAGCCATGCGGTGGCCTTCTTCTTCACGCTTTGCTTCAATGACGCCACACGGTTTACCTTCCACGAACAAAACATAGTCGGCAGGCCCGACATCGGTGAGATATTCCCTGACTGCAATACCACAACCTGCATGGAGATTTATGTGCTTGATATCCTGAATAATCCAGCCGCAAGCAAGAAGCTTCTTGTCGATGGTATCGCGAGCTTTTTGTTCTGGGGTTTGGTTCATGTTGTTGTTCTGATCTTGTTCAAACTTGTTTCAATTGTCTAAGGTGAGGCAAAAATGAGCAGGCCTCGGAAAAAAGGCCAATCCTCTGACTTAGCGGCATGTTTCTTATATGGTCAACATCAATTCCACGCCTTAGTAGTCTCCCCAATAAGGGAAAATCTGCGCAAAGAGCTAGATCAATATTAGATTGCCCCTTGCGAATAAGCAAAGGATACAATTGTGATGCTGGGAAGTGAAAACTTATGTGATACTTACTCATTATCTCAAGTAAGGAATCTGCTAGAAGTCTGTCCTTGCCGTCGTAGATAGTTATATGTGGATTGTACGGATGCCCTTTCTTAAGCCATATTTCCCGAAGACCTTTCGATTCGCATCTTAGAAATAGCGTGTTTTGCGACTGGGAATAGAATTTGTCAACGCCGACCACTTGGACATTTTCGCCGTGGATCATCTTTGATTGCTTTTCGAGATTTACTTTCTTACTGTAAGGGCCTCTGACTGTAATGTGTGCCGTGCGCTTTTCATTTGGATTTGCAATAAATCGCAGCAAATCTAAATACGAACGAATGAAATCATCCTGAATTGCAACAGCATAGAAGTACGTGCTCAATATGGTACCGTTTCCTAAATAACTAAAAATCTAAAGGCCTCTGAATCACCAGCCCCTTTGAGCAATAGGTTATACATTGAATTTCCAAAATCGCGTGCATGAGAAAATGCCTCTATTCGATTATTCTCTATTGAAATCCACTCATGCAAATCCTTATGCGGACGACCGGTGCATTCCAGAAACCAAGCGTATTCTTTCAAAATGGATTTTACGTCCGGACAGTCCTTGTTCGTTTCAGTATTTATTCTGTTAACAGGTGTATCTTGGATCAGTTTTGCGAGCTGCTCAGCATTTATTGAGGTCTTCGTTAAGCTCACGGCATATATCATAGAAAAACAGGTCATCAGCCTGCTAAATTTCAACTTCAAATTCTTAATATGATTTTTTACTTTTCTCGACGGATCATCGCTTGGTCGGTTGCGCTTGTGCTCGTAATTTAGACACAACGTTTTCCAAAATCGAATTATATCATTTGCGATGAAAATTGGCTTAAATGCTTGATGATGGTCGTGATAGTCCCTGAAATACGTTTGGGTAATTGAACCTATAATATCCATATAGGTTTGAGGGTTATGAAGTGGATAGCTTTCGAGAACTAACAGAAGCCGTGCAGTAAAATAGTTGCTAAAATCATCGTTTCGGCTTCCCAAGTCTTTTGTCATGTCATCCAGGTAGTGAATTTGCAGGTATTCCCCGTCTTCGGAAAATTCAGGGAATTTCAAACCTTGACATATTCTAATTAGTTCCGCGTCAAGCAAGGTTTTGTGAATATTAGATACTTTGTTCTTTTCGCGTGAGCCCTTATGCAAGAAAAAAACATCTAAATCAGAATACTCAGAGGCTTCGCGTCGGCCATAGGAGCCAGTTACATAAATACAGAGCTCAGGTATTTTCTCAAGGATTTTGATATGCGATATCTGTTCTTGAAGTTCGGCTAACCTGCCTTCGGAATATTCTCTTCTTTTCCTCAACAGATCCGGACTAGCCATCTGGAACTCCTTACAGGTTTGGCGACGGGGAAATAGGGCGTCAAATGGGTCGCCGTTCATTAAAATACCATTTATTGGTGAGCAAATAGGTCTAAAAGAGATTCTGCTAAAGCTCCAAAGGCATTTCTGCTCTGCTCACTTGTATGGTCTATTCCAAAACGTATTCCAGGACGGACTATCTTTTTCCCCTTATGCATGCTCATTTCATTCTCATTTTTTCTCAAACGCCTTCACAAAAGAAAGGAAAAAGGCTCAAGGATGAAGGATAAAGAATCATAGTTGACAGTTTACGGTTGATAGTTGACGGTAAGAAGGTCACTCATACCTTTTCCCTCTGCATTCAATCCATCCTCCCGCATGCTTCTCGCCAGGATCATGATGCGTGTAATGAACTACCCCGCCTTGCTCGTTCCACTCATACTCCCCGGAAAACTGCACCTCATCCCCTACTCGCAGCCCGTCAATCCGCTGCGCGATTTCGATGTTGTGGGCAATCAGAAGTGTTTGGCCGGAGGCCAATTTGATAATGAATCTCTGATGCGGAATTCCTTTGGTGTCATCCGGCAAAATTCTGACCACTTCGCCCTGGCCTTGAACCTGGATATTGCTTTCGCGATTCTTGAACGCATCGCCGAGCTTCGCATCGGACCTTCCGACGTTTTCTTGTGAAAACGAGGATGATGATTTGTGGAATGCTGAAAAGTGGAAAACTCTGTAGGTAACGGTGAGGGCCAGCAGCACCAATACAACGAGGTACATGAATTTACTAATGCGGTTCTTTGATTTTCG